>Ga0302167_10000289_pt1 | contig 26004 bp, 23 predicted proteins | sample I_Fen_N1_1_FD_193496 | JGI IMG/M metagenome (GOLD analysis project Ga0302167, IMG submission 193496) | Peat permafrost microbial communities from Stordalen Mire near Abisko, Sweden - I_Fen_N1_1 | ecosystem: Environmental > Terrestrial > Soil > Wetlands > Permafrost | place: Sweden: Abisko...
GACCGATGTTACAGATAATAGCGGCGTCTTTCATTTTTTCGATATGCTCCATGCGGATAATATCTTTGTTTCCGGTGGTAGTAACATATATATTACCTTCGGCCAAAGCATCTTCGATAGTGGTTACCTGAAAACCTTCCATCGATGCCTGTAGGGCACAAATAGGATCTATTTCGGTAACAATGACACGAGCTCCGTATGCCAGCATAGAACGGGCACAACCTTTTCCTACATCACCATATCCGCAAACAACCACTACTTTTCCGGCCAACATAATGTCTGTAGCACGTTTAATACCATCCGCCAACGATTCGCGACAGCCGTACAGGTTATCGAATTTCGATTTGGTTACCGAGTCATTTACGTTGAAAGCAGGGAACAACAATGAACCTTCTTCCAGCATTTGGTACAAACGGTGAACTCCGGTTGTAGTTTCTTCGGACACACCGCGAATTTCAGGTATCATGCGTGACCAAATGCTACCGTCTTCTTTCAACACATTTTTCAGGATAGCATACAATAAACGTTCGTCATCTCCACCGGCCACTTTGTCAAGTACCTTGGCATCTTTTTCGGCTGCTCCACCCACGTGAATCATCATAGTTGCATCGCCGCCGTCGTCAACAATTACAGTTGGTCCTTTGTGACCATCAAAAGTTAATGCCTGAAGTGTACACCACCAGTATTCTTCAAGTGTTTCACCTTTCCAAGCAAAAACAGGAACGCCTGAAGCAGCAATAGCCGCAGCAGCATGATCCTGAGTAGAATAGATATTGCAACTACACCAGCGCACTTCTGCTCCAAGTTCAACCAGCGTTTCGATAAGTACTGCTGTTTGGATGGTCATGTGAAGTGAACCCATGATACGAGCTCCTTTCAGCGGTTTTTGCTGACCATATTTTGCACGCAATGCCATCAAACCAGGCATTTCCTTTTCGGCTAACTCTATTTCTTTACGACCAAAATCGGCCAACGACATGTCAGCTACTTTATAAGGTAATATGCTGAATAATTTAGTTCTACTCATGTTTGTTTTTATATCTTTTGTTTTTAAGACTGGAAAACTATAAAGCAAATTCAGCTTTAATGTCGGAAACTTTATCTGTTTTTTCCCAGGTAAAGAGTTCTACTGTACAGCTGATTTCCTTACCATTACCATCTTTGAACGATTTAGTAACTTCGACAGGCGTACGACCTACATGTCCGTAAGAAGCTGTTTCTTCGTAAATGGGATTGCGCAGTTTCAGACGCTCTTCAATAGCTTTTGGACGCATATCGAACAATTTTTCGATTTTGGCTGCAATTTCGCCATCGTTAAGTTGTACCTGAGCTGTTCCGTAAGTATTTACATACAAATTCATTGGTTTTGCAACACCAATTGCATACGCCACTTGTACCAACACCTCGTTAGCAAGACCAGCCGCAACAATATTTTTTGCAATGTGGCGAGCGGCATAAGCAGCCGAACGGTCTACTTTCGAAGGATCTTTACCTGAAAATGCACCACCACCGTGAGCTCCTTTTCCACCGTAAGTGTCAACAATAATTTTACGACCAGTCAATCCTGTGTCACCATGAGGGCCACCAATTACAAATTTTCCGGTTGGATTTACGTGAAGCACGAAATCTTCTTTGATTAATTGAGCAAACTGAACGTCCAATGCTTTCACACGAGGAATAAGTATTTTTTTTACATCTTCGCGAATAGTCGACAACATTTCCTCGTCGGCTTGTTCTTGTGATTTTGTAGCTGTTGGTTTTGAAAAATCATCGTGTTGGGTCGAAACTACGATTGTATGTACTTTTACAGGTTGATTGTTATCGTCGTATTCAATGGTTACCTGTGATTTTGAATCCGGACGCAGATAGGTCATGAATTTTCCTTCGCGACGTATAGCTGCCAGTTCTTCAACCAAAGCATGCGACAAATCCAATGCGATTGGCATAAGATTTTTAGTTTCCTTTGTTGCATATCCAAACATCATTCCCTGGTCGCCGGCACCCTGATCCATTGGATTAGCACGTTCAACTCCCTGATTGATATCACTCGATTGTTCATGCAAGGCAGAGAAAATTCCGCACGAATCACCATCGAATTTATATTCGCTTTTAGTATAACCAATGCGGTTAATTACCCTACGGGCAACTTCCTGCACATTTACATATGCGCTTGATTTCACTTCGCCCGCTAATACAACCTGTCCGGTTGTAACAAGCGTTTCGCACGCAACTTTTGAGTTTTTATCCTGTGCTAAAAAATTGTCAAGCAAAGCATCAGAAATTTGATCGGCAACTTTGTCTGGATGACCTTCCGAAACCGATTCAGATGAAAATAAATATCCCATAATATTATAATAATTAAATAATTAACAGTATGAAGAACCTAATATATTCTTGTTTGTTCTAACCGTAAAACCAGAAAAAAACACATTAGTTTCAAAATGAAGAAAGATATTGAAATAAAATGTCGTAAATATAATGCAGAGATCTATTTACATGAATAAAACTATTATTTGGTATTCAGAACCTTCTGCAAAACTTTTGGAATGTCCTGCTATGTCTTTAGAACTCTCTGCTATTACTTTAGAACGTCTTGCTAAACCTTTAGAATGTTTATGCTATGTCTTAGAGCTCTCAGCTATAGTTTTAGAAGGAAAACATAGAATAAGAAAAAGTCTTTCTACTCCTCTCTCTTATATTCTATTTATTTATTCGTAGTGTTTGGTACAGCTTATACAGTTTTTTTTGCTGTATTGGCTGCGGCTTTCGCTACCTGTCGAACTTTCTTTAGTAATTCGGTAAAAGTATAATCCGCCAATTTTGCCGGATCGGTTGCCTTGTACAGAATCTTGCCTACCGAGAGTATTTCACTTGTTTGTTCGTACAACTCGTTCAGCAGTGATACATTATTTTGAACAATGCTTCTGCGGTTGCTGGCAATTTCGATTTGTTGCTGCTTATCAGCTGCCAGAGAATTGAAAGCAGCCGTTAAAACACCAATCAGTTCATCATTCAAACCTTGTTCAGCCAACGGAGCTTTATAGGTTTGAATATTTGCCAACACAATATGCAAATTCGCTATAACACCTTCCACATCATGATTTACAATGCTTTTACGCAAAGCCGCAAAACCAAAAGAAGCGGGTGTAATGTTCAAATTAGCTTTAGCAAGATTTAAATAACCAGTGACACGATTAATAGGATCAATAAGACTATTCATCGTGTTAGAGTACCTTTCGGTAATGATTTTCTTCGCCAGTGTCTCCGATTGAGGTTCCAGCAAATCAGTAACAACAGTAATTTTGTTTTCGTAGTCAGTTACATAAGCATTAGTGAATTTTGGCGAATATGCAGTGAAGTCTGCAAGATCGCGTTTCAAAGCAAATGCAACAGCTTTAGAAACAACAGGCAATTCTTCGTCTTTACAGTTGAAGAGTCGAGTGTTCATCATATTCATTTAATTTTGTTTAAAATGTTTATTGATGAATATGAAATCAAGGAATAGAAAGAGCATATTGAAATTGTGAATTAAAATTATAAAAATATAGCACAACAACCATCAACACAAACTATTATCTATCTTAAAATACATTACAGACAATGCATGAAATGTCATCTTACTTCTTTATACCGACTACTTACCATTAGCACATCACCAAATCATCATATCAACATATCATCCCATCACCAAATTATCACATTATCACATTATCATTCCTCCAACGCTTTTTTCAAAAACATTGCACCCAGCAAATAGAACAGAATCAAAAGTCCACCTAATATTCCACCCGTAGCCATAGCTATTACTTTGCCTAGCCGTTCTTTTTCCAACGGAAAACGGGGCGTATCGATAATCTGTACAATAGGTGTTTCCCTAGCCATATCAAGTTTTAGCGTTTCCAAATTTTTAAGCACTTCGGTATATACCGTAGCATAAAGTTGAGAATTGTATTCTTGTTTTTGTTTCGGAACAGCTGCATAAGCCAATGCCTGATTAATATTCACCTGCGAATAACCGGCACTGCGATAGAGTGATGATTCGTACAAATGCTTGATAGAATCAGCCTTGGCTTGCATCATATTGACATTGGCACGACTTTGAGCAGTCTTGGTTTCCTTGTAGAATCGATAAGTTACTTCCAACAGCTTTTCTTCAAACAATTTGGAGAAAATTTCATTCTTACTGGTGAAGTTTACATTAACAAAACTCAGTTTTTTATCTTTACGAGCTATGGTGAGCGCATTGGTCTTTATCAGCTTGTCATAGATACTATTCAAGACACTGTCCTGCGTACGGGTAAAGCTTTCGCGTTTCTGTCCAATGGGGTAATTGAGCGTCTGTAGCTCTTTGTTGTCTTCCTGCTTCTGCCATTTATCCCGCAATTCATTAAACTGAATATAGACTTCAACCAAATTCTGCTGTTTACCCTGATAAACTACCGGCGACAAAAGCGTTTGTTCAATGGTATGGGGCGACTGCATTATTTCCAACAGGTTATCACCACTAAAAGCACCACTGCTTCCACCTCCGAGCATACTACCCATACCAAATGAAGATGCTAAATCGGCCAGTCCACTACCTCCGGCACTTTTTTCTACCAAAGCAAAAGAGAGTTTTGCAGTATATTTAGGAGGAGTAAGCAGCGAAGTTACCATACCAATAGCAGCTCCTCCCAGTCCGAAAACCAGAATAAGAATCCATTTGGTCAGTAAGTACTGCCACCATTCTTTCGCTTTTTGTAGCAATTCTTTCAGCGATATTTCGTCGTTATTTGATGTAGTCTGTTGTTGAACTGTGCTCATATTTATTTTTTTACAACTGAATATATAAGTACCATAGCGGATGTTATGGAAGTCAGAATGCCTACCGTTTCACCGGCTGTCAATGGATTTTTCACTTCGGTTGGTTTTTCGGGAACTATAATACGGGCTCCGGGTTGTAATTTAGGATAAAATTTTATTCCCAGAAAACGGGTTGTGCTACGCGCTGTACCATTGGCATACAACACAAATACTTTCTTTTTTAGTGCTTGTTCAGTAAATCCGCCTGCGCGATGTATATACTTCTTTAAACTCATCCCCTGTTGATAACCCACATAGGTAGGGAATAATACTTCGCCCATTACCCGCACGGTTTGCAGTTGGCGTGGCACAAAAATATCGTCACCATCTTCCAGAAAGAAATCATCTTTTCCACCCGGATGCTTCAGTATTTCTACCAGATTAATGCCCACAATACCTTCTGTTTTAAATACTTTATCCACCGATTTTGATTTCGAAAAGGTGTTCTGAATAGAATCTAATCCTTCGGCAGGAGCAGCAATACCCGCTGTTTTAAGCATGGTGGCATCCACCTTATTATCGTTTTTATTCTGATATAGTTTCTTAGCATTTTCCTTCGTAATTTGGTTCAGCTTTTGTTGAACTCCCTTCTCTTTTTCGGTACGTATAAGATAAGCACCCAACGGATAAGCATACTGTGTAAATCCACCAGCTCGTCTGATTACATCCGAAATACGTTCCGATTTGCTGGTAACAGAATAATCGCCGGGTTGTAAAATTTCTCCTTCCAGCTTAACAGTACGTGTTTCTTCGTACCCCGATATCGTACGGACAATCACCTTATCACCATTTTCGAGCAACATATCGGCTCCACCTTTTTTGAAGTTCAATTCCTTGTCCAGCGAGAACTTATACACAATGGTTTTGTCGGTCGTGTTCATTAAACGATCCGGATCCTTGATAACTCTTACCAGCTCTACCGAATCGGTATTGGCCATTTCGGTAAATCCTTTTGCTTTAAATATCAGGTCTTTCAGGGTAATATTTTCAACAAATTTAAAAGTACCCGGCGCTTGTACAGCTCCCGAGATGGAAATGGATTTTTCTTCACGATAATCAAACAGACTGGTAATCATCACGGAATCGTCTTTTTGAAGCAATACATCCTCAGCAGCACCTTTAAGCACTTCTCCTAAATTGAATCCCAGTATTTCGGGTATTTGATTGGCTTGCTTTCGGTTGATAAATGCCATATTCATAAAAGCATCCTCTTTTAAGCCGTTTGCCTTCTCAATCAATTTTTTTACGGTCATTCCCGCTTCCAGCGCATAAGTTCCAGGGCGATAAACCGAACCAGCGATATCCACACGGTTATCGAATATCTTAGAAGTAGTAGCCACATAACAGGAGTCTCCGGATTGTAATTTAAATGTTGCCAATTGATTTTCAGGAACATCAACTACAGTTTTACCATTGTTTTTCAAGCGTATAGTAGTAATAACAGATTTATTGGCATTATCACTATAGCCACCTGCAAACCGAACCAATTGCTGAAGGGTTTCTCCCGGCAATGCTTCAAACAAACCTTCACGTTTAATTGCACCCGAAATACTTACCCGGGCTTTGTAAGGGTCAATCTTGATAACATCCTCGTCCTGAAGCGCAATGTTATTTGTCAAAGCTCCATCCAACAGGAAACCGTACACATCCACATTAGCCACTACTTTACCGCGTCTCACTACCTTAATATCGCGCATAGTACCAATAGAATCGGGGCCACCACAAGCATAGAGTGCATTAAAAGCGGTTGCAAGAGACGGAAGCGTATATGTACCCGGACGGGTAGCTTCACCTACTACCGTAACACGAATGCTACGAATACTTCCCAGACTTACATTAATCTGAGCCCCGGGATAAATACCGGCAAGTCTACTTTTGATAGTACGGGTAACATTTTCGACAGTCTGACCGCTTACTTTTATGGGGCTAGCGTTGGGTACGCGTATATATCCTTCAGGTGTAACTTTCGGCTTAAAGTTGGCTTCGTACATGCCGGAAACATCTATAATCAACTCATCATACGTACCGAGAATGTAATTCGGAGGAGTTGGGATATTCAGTTTGGGTTCAAAAGTCAGATTTTGTTTGCTGAATAAATAAGAACCGAAAATACCCCCTGAAAATGTTTTGGATTTTCCACTTTTTTCATTTTGGTTCGCAAAGTTGCCTTCGTTTGTTTTACCGTTTGCTTTCTTCTTTGTATCCTGAAGTTGATCGGTATCTTCCTCTCCGTTATTCACATTTCTATCAACTACTTCATTTTGCTGTGTATTGGTAACAGCTCCGGTACTTCCACCTTTATATTTTTTATAGGCTGCCAATTGCTCAGGGCTCAATTTACTCAAATCAATGTTTTGAGCCATCAAACAAGCTGTCATTAAAGAGAATAGAAAGACAAATTTAATTTTCCTCATAGGTATATTATTGAAAATAGTTTACAATTTTAAGGGCTGCTCTAAAAAATGTACCTTTATTTAGCACAAAGAGGTTCGTCACTCCCACCCTGGAAATAACGAATTATTTTTTTAAACCCTGAAATATTTCTTACTTATAACCTGATGTAGCCAACAACATAAACGTTGCACTTACGTCCGGCATAAGATCATTTTAATTATATGATATCAATCTAAAACATTAACCAGCTACACAACTTTTTCGATAAATGATACCGGTACTGTAGTAATAGCCGAACCAAAACGTTCCAGTCTGATCAACACTTTATGTTTTCCTTTTACTTCAATCAACTCACCCATCATCCCTTTTAATGGCCCTTTGGTGATAATCACAGACTCACCACGGGCAAAATCCTCTACACTGAACTCTATCGGTTCATCAGCACCTTCCACCATCAACCGAAGATTTTCTATCTGACAATCGGGTATTGCAACCGGTTGTCCTCCTTCCCTGACAAAGGCTATAGCTCCATAAATTTTTGTTACCTTTTCAAGATCCTTACCCTGAATATGTACAAAAATATATCCGTTTACAACAGGGATTAGCACTTCTTTAATTCTGTCGCTCCAACGGCGTTTTACTTTTTGCAATGCCAGATAATGCTCAATCCCGGCATCTGCAAAGCGCTCGCTCACTTTTTTCTCTGCCCGCGGTGCAGTATAAACTGCATACCAACTTAGTTTCTCGGATTGTATGGCGTGTTGTTCTTTCAACTTTACAATATTTCAATTACACTTAATACTATTTAAGTAGTTCAAGTAAATAGTTACGAGTTACAAGTCTATTTATTTTTTTATACTACTTTAAGACCAACTTTCAGCCTCCTACCACTACCTGTTTATAATTTATTAGTAATTCTGAAACAAAAACTGTTTACTGTTCACTATCTAAAGTCTTCCATCCACCCATCGCCTGTCAATTACAGCTTTCGCATCAAAAACGACAGAACCGGCCTTATAGTACTTCTCAAAATCAATTGTTTTAAATTCATCATGCGCCACAGCCAGTAAAACAGCATCATATTTCTTTTTATCATCCACCTTATCTATAATATCCACACCGTACTCCTGCTTCACTTCCTCTACAGACGCCCACGGATCATAGATATCCACATTCAAACCAAATTCGCACAATTCCCTGTAAATATCCACTACCTTGGTATTTCGTATGTCCGGACAATTTTCTTTAAAAGTCACACCTAGCATCAGTACACTGGAACCTTTTATGGCATGTATCTTCTGTATCATCAATTTCAACAGCTTATTGGCAATAAAAGGCGCAATACTGTTATTTACATGTCGACCAGAGAGTATTACCTGAGGCACATAACCTAACGATTCCGCCTTACTGGCCAAATAATACGGGTCCACGCTGATGCAGTGTCCACCTACAAGCCCGGGACGGTACTTTAAAAAATTCCATTTCGTTCCGGCAGCATCAATCACATCGTTGGTATCAATGCCTACTTTATCGAAAATAAGGGCTAATTCATTGACAAATGAGATATTCACATCACGCTGAGCATTTTCAATAATTTTCGATGCTTCTGCAACTTTTATACTGGGGGCTTTATGAGTTCCTGCTGTTATAATAGAGGAGTATAGGTTATCTACCTGATCGGCAATAACAGGAGTTGAGCCCGAAGTAACTTTTTTGATTTTGGTGAGGGTATTGACTTTATCGCCAGGATTAATCCGTTCGGGACTATAACCTGCGTAAAAATCTTTATTAAATATAAGCCCTGAAACACGTTCAATTACAGGAATGCAATCTTCTTCCGTGCAACCGGGGTATGTAGTTGATTCGTAAATTACAATGGCGTCTTTGCTTATGACACGCCCGAGCATTTCCGAAGCTTTTATAAGCGGCTTCAGATCAGGCATATTAAATTTATTTATTGGCGTTGGTACTGTTACAATAAAGGTATTATATTCTTTCAGGTCAGCTTCATTGCTTGAAAATGACAAGCCAAGATTAGGATTTGAGCTACGAAGAGTTGTAGCCTCAAGCAAACCATCCAGATCGGCCTCCAAAGTGTGGTCAACACCTTGTTGTAATTCACCAACCCTGTTTTTATCTATATCGTATCCAAGTACTTTATACTTTTTGCCGAATTCAATAGCAAGTGGTAAGCCCACATAACCCAGTCCGACAACAGCAATTCTAAATTCTTTCATCAATAACAATTAATTTACACAATTAAATCATTACAACATCACCTCTTAAAATACCTATGCCCTAAAACACTACTAATCAAACAATAAACTAATTTTCAAAATTAAGAGAAGCGCTTTTAAAAAGCAGACACAAAGATACTAAAATTATTTTTCAAAACATATCATTTTATTCTATAAAATTTAGCAAATATGCTTTTCTAGCATGGGAGAATTAGTTTTGAAATAGTTATATCTGAATATATTTTTATTACTTTGCATTTCAATTTAAATTTACTGTTATGACATCGATTGAATATTTCCCTGAGGTAGATGAAAATGGTAAAACCATTAGAAAGGTAACACGCACCGAATGCCATGCAGGGTCGTTTATTCTACATCCTGTTGTGCACTTGCATGTCTTCAACACTAAAGGCGAATTGTACCTGCAAAAGAGGGCTTTAAACAAAGACATTCAGCCCGGCAAATGGGACACATCGGTAGGCGGACATGTTGATTACGGCGAAGAAATAGAACAGGCTCTACAACGGGAAGTACGGGAAGAATTAAGCATTGAAAATTTTCAACCCATATTTCTGACACGATATAAATTTGTCTCACATCAAGAGGCTGAATTGGTTCACAGCTATTTCACTGTTTATGAGGGTTTCATTACGCCTAACAAGGAAGAAATATCGGAAGGCAAATTCTGGACTATTGAGGATATAGAAGCTCAGACTGGTAAGAAGATTTTCACACCTAATTTTGAGCAAGAGTGGAAAATAATTGTTAAAGAAAATCTGCCGGAAATTCTCAATCAAACAAAAAAGGGTTGATTATTTCTAACCAACCCCTTTATCAATGTAATTCAAGACGTTATTCGTTATCAACCGCCTCTAATTCAATCATCAACGAATCTTTCGGAATCCTAACTCCTACTTCAACATTGATTTTCTTTACCCGTGCAGTGAAAGGCATTTCAATACGATTCTGCATCTTCATAGCTTCCAAAATTAAAAGAGGAGCTCCTTCGTTTACAACATCGCCTTCTTTTACAAATACTTCAAGAATAGTTCCCGGAATGATAGACTGTATATCATACGGACTAGGATTAATCCAGGGTTTTCTATTCTGATACTTTTTTGTAAGAAGTGTTTTGTATTTACGCGCAGTTACTGCAAAATCTACATATTCCTTTTTTTCTGTTTCCATAATTTTTTAGTTGACAGTTTATAGTTGATAGTTTATAGTGAATACTAACTCAGAAAACCATATCAACTCTAATTGTGAATTGTGAATTATTAATTATGAATTAGAATGGAGGAATCCCGTGTTTTTTAGCTGGACGGTAATCGTCTTTGTTTTTAGAAACTTCCAAAGCATGCAATAACATATCGCGGGTTTCCAATGGCTCAATAACAGCATCGATATAACCTTTTGAGGCAGCTACATAAGGGTTGGCAAATTTCTCGATATATTCCTGAACTTTTTGTTGACGCATTGCATCTTCATCTTCGGCCTCCATAATTTCCTTGCGGAAAATAATGTTAGCAGCACCTTCAGGACCCATTACTGCAATTTCAGCACTTGGCCATGCCAGCATAAAGTCAGCACCAAGGTGACGTGAATTCATGGCAATATATCCACCACCATAAGCTTTACGCAGAATAACAGTAATTTTTGGAACAGTAGCTTCTGAATATGCATATAACATTTTAGCTCCGTGACGAATCACACCTGCATGTTCCTGATCAACTCCTGGTAAGTAACCCGGCATATCCTCCAAGGTCACAATCGGAATGTTGAATGCATCGCAGTAGCGGATAAAACGTGCAGCTTTATCAGACGCATCACAGTCGAGCACACCGGCCAGATACATTGGTTGATTAGCAACAAATCCAATAGTCTCACCATTCAAACGACCAAAACCTATTACGATATTGGCAGCCCAAAGTTCATGAACTTCCAGGAATTTAGAATCATCTGTAAGTGCATAAATCACTTCACGTACATCGTATGGCTGCTTTGGATCAGCAGGAATAATATTTTCAATATTCTTATTAAATGTAGGTTCTTTAGGTTCTACACTTTTAGCTTTTTGTTGGTTGCTGTGCGGAATCAATGAAACAAGTTCTTTGATTTGTTCAATACATTCCATCTCGCTCAAAGCATAAAAATGAGCATTTCCGGTAATTTCGGCATGTACACGAGCACCACCTAAATCTTCCTGAGAAATTTTTTCACCTAATACAGTTTCGATAACATTTGGGCCGGTAATAAACATTTTAGAAATATTTTCTACCACAAACACAAAGTCAGTAAGAGCAGGAGAATAAACAGCGCCACCGGCACATGGACCTAAGATTACTGAAATTTGAGGAATAACTCCTGAAGCCATAGTATTGCGATAAAAAATCTCACCATAACCGGCCAACGCTCCGATACCTTCCTGAATACGGGCACCTCCCGAATCGTTTATTCCGATACATGGCACTTTCATTTTAAGCGCATGATCCATAATTTTAGTAATTTTACGCGCATGTTTTAGTCCAAGCGAACCACCCATTACGGTAAAGTCTTGTGCATAAATACAAATAGGATTACCGTTCATTGTTCCTGTACCGGTAATTACACCATCACCAGCCAGCACTTTGTCATCCATTCCAAAATTACGTTCTTCGTGTTCAACGAAAAGATCGTACTCGTGAAATGAACCGGCATCCAACAATGCAAGGATACGATCACGGGCAGTCATTTTGCCCATAGCTACTTGTTTCTCAATGGCTTTGTCACCTCCACCTTTTTCAACAATTGCTTTTTTTTGTCGTAATGCCAGAATGTTTTTCTTTAAAGTCATAAAACTTTTATTTAATTAAACATAAAGTTACGAGTTACATCAAAATATAACCCTTATATCGGAGGACAAAAGTAACACTTTTATCGTTAAAGTGTGCAAATACCCGAACATACTTACTATTAATAAAACAAAACTATTTGCCTTTCAAAGCATTAAGAATATTTTTTCTGACGGATTTAAAGCCGGCAGAATAATTTTCAAAATCGATATTTTCCAAAACGACCGATAACTCTTGCTTAAATTCGGGCTCTTTATAGCAAATCCGGAGTAATATCTTCATCGAAAGTGCCTGAACGGCTATTGGCGATTTAGCAGAAATCATCCAATCAAAGCATGCATTTATGAACTCTACCGAGAGGCACTCCGGCAAAGCTATATTATTGATTACAGACAAACAACCACGCAACAAACCATGATGAGAAGTAGCAATGGATAAGGCAGACAATTCTTCAAAATGCCTGTCGGAAAACCATTCAGGATACTTTTCGCTTATTTTCTGACAAGCCCAAGCAGCACGCCAAGCAACCTTTTCGTTTTCATCAAAAATCAGTTGATAGACAATATCAAAATCGGCTGGGTTTAGAAAAATCTCAACAGCTAAAACATCAACAAAACGCTTGGAAAGTGGCTGGCGTAAATGCTCTCTGTAATCCATAAATTTTTCAGAAAAAAATAATTTTCAAGGATATAAGCCTTTGTTTCATAATAATCATCAAACTCAGAAGTCAATCACACTTCAGGTATCACTTAAATATAATATCTACAATTACCTCTACCCCTACTCTGTCATTCAATGATTTTTTAATTTCTTCTCTCGACATAAATAAATCATGGCGAAGCACAGATGAAGTGAGAGTTACATACAGGATCCTGTTCTTCACCACCAATTCGGAAGTATATTGCATTATGTTAGTGCCCAGCACCAATGACCATGATTCTATCAAACGCTTCTCATTCAGCGGGCGATCAAGATGATGCTCCCTGAGCACCTGACGAATCACATCGCTCAATAATTCTGTATTTTTTTTTCGCATGATTAATTTCTAATTAGATTCGAAAACAGCAAACCAACAAATAACCGAAAATTGAAAACTCTTTATCGTAAAACCAGTACCTGTCCGAGATGTACACCATCGGTAAATGACATATTATTCAACTGATAAAGACTAACGACCTTCATTCCATAATCTTGCGAAATACTGTACATCGATTCGCCTGCCGTAACGGTATGAGTTTTGTTCTCTTTCGGAGCTTTATCGCGTTTCAAAGCTATAAAAACCCGGATTCCGGATTTAAGCATTGTACCGGCGTTTACTTCATTAAAACCACGGAGGCGGTCTTCTGTCATATTGAACTCATTTGCTATTGTGGCATAAGTATCGCCTGCCACAGCTGTAACAAACTTTACTTTGTTTACTTTCACTACTGTATGGTATGTCACTGCACTGATAACGCCCATCGAAGCTCCACGTTTCTCCTCCGGATTATCCGATTTCGTTTCCACCTTTTTACTTTCAGCAACTGCAGCAGCAGAACTTCCAACTAAATCGTATTGGTGCAATTCATAATTATCGACAATAGAAATAAGCTTGTAAGCATAAGTTGGGTCGGTAGCATAGCCGGCTTTTTTCAAACCCTGAGCCCAACCTTCATAATCGGTAGGGTCTAGATTAAACAAAAATGCATACCGACTTCTTTTTTTGAGAAACAAAGAATGATCCTCATAAGATTCAAGCACCTGATTGTATTTACGAAAACATTCGTTCTTCGTCTCATCATCATGATAGTATTTATCTCCGTTCCAATCATTACATTTTATCCCGAAATGATTGTTCGATTCTTTGGCAAAAGAACTTTGACCCGCTCCAGATTCCAGCAAACCCTGAGCAAGAATGATACTTGCCGGAATTCTATGTTCTCGTTGTTGTCTTTCAGCTAATTGGTGGTATTGGTCAATATAATCTAAATAAGCTCGGTTTTTAGACTGAGATGCAGCCAATAAACTAACAAACAGAAATATAACTAAAATTCGGGGTTTAATGCTAAGCTTCATTCGTTCAAATTATTGTTTTTATTTGCTACAAAATTAAAACTAATTAATCAAAAAGACTCGTTTGATTAGATAATTTTATAATTTTGTATTTATTCAGCGTCTACCAGACCATATACCTCATTGTTCATCTGGAGAAATGCCGCCTGACTATCTCAATCTTACAAACAAAAAATATGACAGAAAAAACAATAGAAACCAAAGTTTCAATCTTAACTTTCGACGAATTAAATCCTGCTCAAAAAGTGCTGATACACAAAGCTAAAGAGCAAGTTGCTAAAGCTTATGCACCTTATTCCAATTTTTATGTAGGCGCTGCCGTGGAACTTGAAAACGGGGAAGTATTTGCCGGGAGTAATCAGGAGAATTCAGCCTACCCTTCGGGACTATGCGCAGAACGCGTGGCTATGTTTTATGCCAATGCACAATTTCCGGATGTTGCTGTAAAAACGATAGCCATTGCAGCATTTACCAACGGCAACTTTTTGCCTGAACCTATTACTCCATGTGGCTCGTGTCGTCAGGTACTGCTTGAATCTGAAATGCGATTTGATAAAAATATAACGGTTCTTTTGTACGGAACCAACAATATTTTCCAACTTGAAAATATCAGGCAGTTGTTACCATTATGTTTCGAAAAGAGTAGTCTTAATGGATAAATTGTATTGAAAACAGTTTATTATTCTACTAAAATCACAGTTTTCTCAAAAAAAATAACTATATTGCGAACGCAAAAATAAGAGACTAAATTTAACTCTTAGCTTTTTAGCCGCAAAACGATAGTTCAATGAAGAAAACAATATTAAAAATAGAATATCAACTCAAAACTGCATCAATTAATATATTGTGGAATTCAATCAGTACACCGCTGGGATTAGCCGAATGGTTTGCCGATGGAGTTACAGTCAATGATAATGAATATACATTTTGTTGGGAGAAAAATGAACAAACAGCTTTTTTAATTCACACAAAACCAAATGTCAGCGTTCGGTTTCAATGGGAAGAAGATGTAGATACGGATTATTATTTTGAGTTTAAGATAGTAGCATTGCAGGTGACCGGCGAAATGGCACTCATTATCACCGATTTTGCTGAAAAAGGAGAAAAATATGATTTAACATTACTCTGGAACAATCAAATAGAAACTCTGAGACGGAAAACAGGTATTTAAACAACATAGATTCTCAACAAACCATATCATATTATAATAAGAGAAACCATTGGGCTATGCAGTCTGATGGTTTCTCTTTCTTTCTTTCAGCAGAGTTTCCCAACACCGGTGTTAAGCTAATTTCGCAAATCAGATACTTGATTATTGAACTTTTTGCAGTAATTTTGTTGTTCCAAAAAAAAACAAACATGTTTCGGATAAAAAAAATTGACTCTTACATATTTAAACGTTTTATCACGCAATTCTTGATGACTTTTCTTATCTGCATTTTCATTCTGTTAATGCAGTTTTTATGGAAACATGTTTCTGAATTGATTGGAAAAGGAGTTAGTTGGTCAGTTATAGCTGAGTTTTTTATTTATGCAATTTTTTCCGTTGTTCCAATGGCTTTGCCACTTGCTATATTACTGGCTTCATTAATGACTTTTGGTAATCTGGGAGAAAATTTCGAACTAACTGCCATGAAAGCTGCAGGCATTTCTCTTTTCAGAATTATCCGACCGCTTATTATTTTCATTTCGATTGTTTGTGTAGGTGCGTTTTTCTTCTCTAATTACGTTCTGCCAGTTGCGCAAACTAAGTTATATACTTTAGTCATTTCACTAAAACAGAAGTCTCCTGAACTTGATATACCTACCGGTGAATTCTATTCAGGAATACCCAATGTACAAATTTATGTAAAGGACAAACAAGGTCATATACTTAAGAACGTGATGATATACAATTTTTCGGGAGGATTTGAAAATGCGGAAGTTACAGTTGCAGACTCAGGAAAAGTTCAGTTCACCGAAGATAAAAAGTATATTATGCTTTCGCTTTATGATGGCGAAAGTTTTTCAAATTTGAATAATCAAAAACTAAGTAGTTCTACAACGAGTATTCCCTATCGGAGAGAAATCTTTAAAACAAAAGATCTTTTAATGGATTTCAACTCTGATTTCACCCGTTACGATGAATCTATCCTTAAAAATGAACATATAAGTAAAAATTTCCAACAGCTTACCCATTATATTGATTCAGTAAGCGTCACTGTCAATTCATATGGCTCACTTCAAGGAAAAAACTTTATTGATCAACATTTTTTGGGAAGAGATGTTATATCTGGAAGTCCATTAAACGATAGTCTGAAGAGCGTTCATCGGGTATACAATACAGACTCACTTTTTCTTTTGTTACCTCAGGTGGATATGGTGAGAGTTTGTAATTCTGCAGTGGAAAAGGCAAAACTTATGAGTGAAACTGTTGAATACAACAAAACAATGATTAGCTCACAGGTTACATCTATAACAAAATATGAGGCAGAGAGACATCGTAAGTTTACTCTGTCTTTTGCCTGCCTGATTTTTTTCTTTATTGGAGCGCCGCTTGGTGCCATCATTCGCAAAGGAGGATTGGGTATGCCGGTAGTAATATCTGTTATTATGTTTATCATATATTATATTATCGACAATACCGGTTATAAAATGGCTAAAGAAGGCTTGTGGTTATCATATCAAGGCATGTGGTTAAGTTCGTTTGTGTTGTCACCCATAGGGATTTTCCTTACATACAAAGCAGTTGTAGATGCAAGCATTTTAGATACTGAACAATACACAAAAGCGTGGACGCTGATTAAATCAAAGTTCATCTCTATAAAAAACAGAAAAATAAAACTAATTGATTCAAAATGAAATCAACATTAAATACAATTGAAGAAGCTCTTATCGATATTCGTGATGGAAAATTTGTGATAGTAGTGGATGACGAAGATCGTGAGAACGAAGGTGACTTTGTCTGTGCTGCTGAAAAAATTACGCCAGACATGGTTAATTTCATGATTACTTACGGTCGTGGAGTGGTTTGTGCACCGCTAACAGAAGATCGTTGTGATGAACTGGAACTTGAAATGCAGGTAGATAAAAACACTTCTATACACTCTACTCCCTTCACTGTTAGTGTAGACATGCTTGAAGGTTGTACTACCGGAGTTTCGGCCGCCGATCGTGCAGCCACTTTCAAAGCTCTGGCCGACCCGCTTTCAAAACCAGATACATTTGGTCGTCCCGGGCATATTTTCCCGCTGAGAGCCAAAAACAAAGGTGTCTTACGCCGAGCAGGTCACACTGAAGCAGCAGTAGATTTAGCTCGCCTGGCCGGATTACAACCAGCGGGTGCCCTCATTGAGATTATGAATGAAGATGGTACAATGGCAAGACTACCTGATTTACTGGAAATTGCGGATAAATTCGATATCAGAATAATTACGATTAAAGATTTGATTGCCTACCGTCTCAAAACCGAATCGTTGGTAGAGATGGGCGAAAAAGTAAAAATGCCGACAAAATATGGTCAATTTAAACTGATTCCTTTTCGTCAGATTTCAAATGGCATGGAGCACGTAGCACTCATTAAGGGTGAATGGAAAAAAGATGAACCTATTTTAGTCCGTGTTCATTCATCGTGTATTACTGGCGATATTTTTGGCTCCATGCGTTGCGAGTGTGGGGATCAACTTCACAAAGCGATGCAATTGATAGAAAGAGAAGGCAAAGGAGTAATTGTTTACATGAATCAGGAAGGGCGCGGAATAGGATTGATGAACAAAATCAGGGCTTATAAATTGCAGGAAGAAGGAATGGATACAGTGGATGCAAATCTACATTTAGGATTCAATGCTGATGAACGAGATTATGGAGTAGGTGCTCAAATCTTACGCGAGATAGGTGTAACTAAAATCCGCCTAATGTCAAACAATCCCGTAAAACGAATTGGCCTAGAAGCTTACGGACTTTCTATCATCGAAAATATTCCCATCGAAATAGAACCAAACAAATTCAATGAGTTCTACATGCAAACCAAGAAAGTTCGAATGGGGCACAATCTGAGATATGTAAAAGGAGACGAAGAATAAGTCATGTTTTAATGTTTCAACTTTCGGAATCAATACCTTTAGTGAGACATTAAAGCTTTCAATATAAACAATATTTAGTTATGAAAACAGCACTTATTACCGGAGCCACATCAGGTTTTGGTCATGCTATTGCGTTACGCTTGGCCGGATTGGGTTATAATCTTATCATTACTGGGCGCAGAAGTGAGCGATTAGACAAACTTTCAAAACAATTGATATCTGATTATTCAATCCAGGTAATTTCACTTTGTTTTGATGTACGCGACAATGCAGCGTGCACTCTGGCCTTTGAATCATTGCCACCAGCATTCCAAAAAATCGATATTCTGGTTAACAATGCCGGTCTTGCTGCAGGTGCTTCTCCGTTTCAGGAAAGTGATTTGGCGGATTATGAACAAATGATTGACACTAATGTCAAGGGATTGCTCTATATGACTAAGCTTGTTGTTCCGGGAATGATTAAACAACAATCCGGACTTATCATCAACCTATCTTCGATTGCAGGAATTGAGGTTTATCCTAATGGCAGCGTTTATTGCGCCTCAAAACATGCAGTAAATGCCATTACTAAAGGACTTCGACTGGATCTGGTAAAACACGGAATAAAAGTTAGCTCGGTTTCTCCCGGAATGGCTGAAACTGAATTTTCAATTATCCGGTATCATGGAGATGAGGAAAAAGCCAAAGCTGTTTATGCAGGACTTATCCCACTAAATGCTAAAGATATTGCCGACGCAATAGAATTTATTGTTACCAGACCTGCTCATGTTAGCATTAATGATATTCAAATAAATCCTGCTCAACAGGCAAATACATACATTGCACACAGAGATGTAAATTAATTGCGGATAAAATGTTCAGAAAAACGTCTTTATTCCAAGATTTTTGAGGAGTAATAACATTATTTAAAAAAATTACCCTATTTTTGTCTCTCTGTTATTATTAGTTGAAATTTTGAAAGTTTTGTTGTAACCGCAAAACAAACATATTAAAATAAATATTGAAAATGAGCCCACTTGATTTAAACAAGGATCCTGAAATCGTGCAAAGCGAAACTCCTGAAGTTGCCGAAACTAAAGAAGCTATTGAAGTAACCGAAAACAACACAGTTGCTGAAACAGCCGAAGTTACTGAAGTTATTAACTTAACTGAAGTATCTGCCGGTCCCGCAGTAACCGAAATTACAGAAGAAACAGTTGCTGATAAAATTCAGGAAGAAAGTCCTGAGGAAGTAGTTGCAAAGCAACCTATTGAAGAAAAATCTTCTAAAACAGACTATAGTACAAGTACTAAAGCAGAGTTAGTCGACACACTTAAGTTGCTAATCAACAAAGAAGTGGAGGAGGTTAAGGAGGAAGTGGAGCTTATCAAACAATTATTTTACAAAAAGACAAAAGTTGAAATAGAGGAATTAAAAAAATCTTTTGTAGAAGAAGGTAACGAAGAAAATGAGTTTCTAGCTCCTAAAGATGAGCTCGAAGAATCATTTAAAACACTGCTCAACATATTCAGAGCAAAAAAAGCAGCTCTTGTTGCTCAACTTGAAAAAGAAAAAGAAACGAACTTATTACAAAAGCAACATTTGCTGGGTCAAATGAAAGTTTTAGTAGAAAGTAATGATGATGTTTCTACACATATAAATGAATTCAGAGCTTTACAACAAAAATGGAAAACCATAGGTCAGGTTCCTGCAAGCGCTTCTACCGATTTGTGGAAACAGTATAATTTGTATCAGGAGTCTTTCTGGGATCTGATTAAAATTAATAACGAATTAAGAGAATACGATTTCAAGAAAAATCTGGAATTAAAAATAGCACTATGTGAAGCGGCTGAAAAATTGGCTACAGAAAGCGATGTTATATCAGCTTTCCAACAATTACAAAAACTTCACGAAGAATGGCATGATTTAGGCCCTGTGGCTCGCGAAATACGAGAACAAATCTGGAGCAGATTTAAAGAAGCATCAACCGCCATAAATAAAAAGCATCAATCTTACTTTGATTCAATCCGTAAGCTCGAAGATGAAAACTATGAAGCCAAAAGTGCATTGTGCGAAAAAATTGAAGCTTTTGATTTCAGGAGTCTTAATAATTACAAAGCATGGGACGAAGCAACAAAAACGGTGTTGGCATGGCAAGAAGAATGGAGAACAATTGGGTTTGCACCTCGCAAAGTAAATCAGAAAGTATTTGACAGGTACCGCAAAGTATGCGATGCTTTTTTTGCTGCAAAAGCTGAATTTTATAAAGAAACCAAAAACGTATTAACCATCAATGCTGAAAAGAAAAAAGCATTGTGCGAAAAAGCAGAAGAACTAAAAGACAGCGTTGAGTGGAAAGAAACTGGCGATAAACTTATTCAGCTCCAAAAAGAGTGGAAAACAGTAGGACCTGTTGCTAAAAAATACTCAGATGAGTTATGGAAACGTTTCATCGGTGCCTGTGATTATTTCTTTGAACAAAAAAATAAAAGCACTTCCGGTCAGCGAACTGTAGAAAACGAAAATCTAGCAAAAAAGAAAGAGCTCATAGCCAAGATAAATACTTTCGAAAAGACAGAAAACCCTGGTGAATCAATAACAGCCCTACGTGCAATTATGGCCGAATGGAGCACCATAGGACATGTGCCATTCAAGGAAAAAGATAAAATCTACAAAGAATACAGGGATGCTGTTGACAAGCAATTCGAAACTCTGAATGTGGATTCATCCAACCGCCGCATGGATTCATTCCGCAACAACCTGAAAGACATAAGTACTAAAGGTGAAAACAAGCTGCTCCGTGAAAGGGAAAAGCTTATGCGCGCCTACGAACATTTAAAATCTGAGATTGCAACTTACGAAAATAATATCGGATTTTTCTCTTCGAACTCAAAAAAAGGTGGTGGCCTGATTAAAGAAATGGAACGTAAAATTGAGGCATTGAAAGAAGAAAGCAAACTGATAGAGCAAAAAATCAATCTTATAGACGAAAACATTTAGTAATAAAACAGAATAGTAAAGAAATCCCCAAATTGAGAATTCAATTTGGGGATTTCTTTACTTATATATCTACGTCAATATATCCGCTGTCGTTCCTCCGAGTTTTCTGACTTTGAGGAATATTTATACTTCGATTTGCCTATTTGATACTTTATACTTACCCCGAAATAAGTATCATCAGCATCAAATACATTTAAATTCTGTCCCGACAACACGGAATGCTGACGTGATGTCAACTGATTAAACAAGTCGTTGGCTGTAAGGGTACATATAAGTGATTCATGGAAAAAGCTTCGTTGCAATGAAAAGTACAAATTCCAATAAGCTTCATTGTAACTCGTAGTCCATGAAGCATTCCCATTATACTGATAGCCTATTTCAAACAAAACCTTTGCAGGCAGTTTTATCGAATTCTGAAGTGTTATATTCTTTCCTGATGTATTATTATTTCGTCTGACATTATTATCATCAATATACGGATAAGAACTGGTATAAATCAATCCGTACAATGTAGTATTCCACCATGTGAACAACTGTTTATTAAAAGTAAATGAAGCTGTATAACGAGATACATTGTCACCGTTTACAAAACGAACATCTGTTAGTTGAGGCTGCACCTCATCCTTATATACCATGAAATAAATGGGGTGTATGAGATAACTATAACCAATCCTGAATGAGAGGAAACTAAATAATTTTCCAGATAACAGGAATGAATGTATATCCGTAGAAACTAAGTTTGGATTACCTTTACGGTTAGTTAACGAATCTACATAAATACTCGGATCCAATGCCGATAAAGAAGGACGTGATATTCTTTTGCTGTAGGAAATTCCGGTTGAAAAAGCTTCTGAATATGTATAGTTTATCGATGCACTGGGAAAAAAACTTAACTGATTGTTTTTTGCAATGTCAATATAATCTTTTTGTATTTTCCTGAAAGTTTCTTCGCCTCTCACACCTATTCTGATTTCTAATCTATCACTTAACTGCGCATTTAGCGACGTGTACGCAGATAGATTTTGTTCATCAGTCTGATATTGTTGATATAAATTGGTACTACCAATCATATCTGTTATATTGTTTCCTTTTATCAAATAGTATTTTGCTCCAATATCTAATGCCACTTTTTTAGTAAAAGGTTTTGTAAAATCGCCTTTTACAGAGTAAACCTCCGGCTTTCCTTTGTTGAGATTTCTATTCCAAAAAGGCAGATTACTCCCTACACCTACTATCTGATTATAAAAGTTATTTGTATTCTCTTTATTTCCAATCGTATAATCTGCAATCACTTTAAAATTTTGACCCAAAGAATCTATTTTATAATTATAACTAATTGTATTATTACTTTGCCATGATTGTATAAATTGCTCTGCATGTGTGTTGAAATTATCGAATGCCGGATTTGAAAAGGATGAAAATTGATTTCGATTTATTCTACTAGCATCGTTATAGTATCCATTGCTCTGAAAAGTAAGACTTTGATTTTTAGCCAAATCAATATCAACAGATAACCGATAAGATGTTTCAGAATCGAACGACAAAGATCCGGCATGAGTTTCGAAGGTATTATCAGAGGCTATTATACTGTAGTTATCTTCGTATGTCTTATTGTTTGTTGTTGAATGATCAACATACAAGTTAGTCGTCATTTTTCCTGTTTTCAGAGCTCCCTCTATAAATTCACTAACCGATCCTCTTCTTGACTGAGTAAAATTACCTCCAAAGCGCAGCAGGTATTGATCCAGTTTATTGAGCGTATTAATCAAAATAACTGCGTGTCCATCGGCATCGTAAGCTGCTGAGGGATTATCAATAATTTCAACAGATTCGACATTTAGGGGATTGAGTATTTTAACCTCATTCATCGAATGAACTTCTTTACCATCGATATAGTATTTAGGTATTCCCTTGCCTGCTATGATAAGTTCGCCTGATGCGTCTTTAATAAGTCCGGGCGTTTTTTGAAGCATGTCAGTTCCATTTAATGCATTGGACAATATGCTGTTTTTCACATTAATAATGGTACGGTCAGCTGTACTTCGAATGGTTGGTTGCCGTGCTACAATTGTAATCTCTTTTATGCTGTTAGGCTGTAAAACTAAAGTGGGTAATAAGTTTACCCCTGATTTTGTTTTTACACTCTGTTTAAGTGTAGCATAGCCAAATGAGGTTATCTTAATTATATATTCGTTGGGTTGTATATCATTTAGAGTATAAATCCCGTCAGTAAATGCAGCGCTTACAATAATTGAAGAATCAGATGAGGAAATTAAAATCAGATTAAAGTAGCTTACCAGTTGATTGTCTGCGCCAACAACTTTCCCTGTTATTATATTTTCAGATCTTGAAACGAGAACAAAAAGACAAAGAATAAAACATACTATAATTCTCATAACTTTCTAATAAATATTCGTAACCCTCTGTTACAGCAATGTAAATATCGAACGGTATTCGTGCTTATGTGTGAATTTACAGTCGCCTCTATCATTCATAAACTCTGCAAACACATATAAATCAAACACTTAATACAAATCAATATATTACAAAGAAATCACTGTCTGTGATTTTTGTATATCTCTTTACGTATCGGGCAATTACAGATAATGTACTTACCAAAACTCATCTTGTAATGACAAATAATCTGACTACATTTTACAATATGCACCTTCCCATCAAGGCAACGTTCTACTCTACCATTTCTACCAAAGAATTCTTTATGAGCTTTTAAACATTCGAAATTCTTACGACAATGAACGGTTTCTTTTAAAATTTTCTCATCTATTTCCATTTGATCTTCCAGTTATTAGTATTATCTCAATACCGTTGTAACATTGGCCGCAATGCCAATGATTAAAGTCTATGCTAGATTTATCTGAATTATCTTTATAATATAAATGATATATATCCTTTTTTAATAAAAAAACCGAATACCCTATTGGAAACATACTAATCAGCATTAAGCAATTCAATATAGTACTTTCTATCAGTTTTCCCTTTCAACTTCAGCCTCCTTATTTGGCACACAAACGCAAAATAAACAATAAAGAAGAAGAAGAAGAAGAACGATTTATATCTTCTCATGATTGCATTTTGTACAGATCAATAGAAATATCAAAAGAAACATTATTTCAATAACTTATTTCTTAGTAACTGCACTTTATGTAAATTCACTTTTTTTGCACTCCAAAAATAATACATATACTTAACATGTCCAAATTATTCCGAATAATCTTTTAAAAAAAATACATAACACTCTGAAAAACAATATAGAAAAGGCCTGATTGAAAAATTTTCAATTAGGCCTTTATACTTAGAAATTATACTGCTTTATTCAAACATGTTTCTAAAATGCGAGAAGAAATTACGCGAAGCTGAAGCATTCGGTTTCACATTATCCGAACTTCCAAGTTTTTCCATAATTGTTTTTTCTTCTTTATTGAGATTTTCAGGGATGTACACCCCTATGTTCACCAGTAAATCACCAGTTCCATAACGGTTTACATTCGGCAATCCTTTACCACGTAACCGAAGTACTTTGCCAGGTTGAGTTCCGGGAGCAATGGTTACTTTTACCTTACCTTCAACTGTTGGCACTTCCACTGATCCACCCAGAGTAGCCATCGGAACCGTCAACAACAGGTTATATATTAAATCATTTTCGTCCCGAACCAGCTCAGGATGAGGTTCCTCTTCAATCAGTACCAATAAATCGCCATTCACTCCTCCCCTGCGTGCTGCGTTACCTTTACCACTAACCGAGAGTTGCATACCCTCCATTACACCAGCAGGTATATTGATAGTAATCACTTCATCCTCGCGTACGACTCCTTCACCGTTACAATGAGTACACTTATCCTTAATAATTTTTCCATCACCTCCACAGGTAGGGCATTCGGCAGCCGTTTGCATTTGTCCTAAAATGGTATTCTGCACTCGCATAACACGTCCCTGACCATTACAAGTGGTACAAGTAGTGGTAGACGAATCTTCAGCACCACCAGTTCCATTACAATGCGTACAAGCCACCTGTTTTTTTACTTTAATTTTCTTCTCGACTCCAGATGCAATTTCTGCCAGAGTAAGTTTTACCTTCACTCTTAAATCAGAACCTTTACGCACCCGTTGTCCTCCACCTCGCTGATTTCCGCCAAAACCGCCAAAACCGCCAAAATGACCTCCGAAAATATCGCCAAAGTGAGAGAAAATATCGTCCATATTCATACTTCCTCCACCGAATCCACCTCCGGCAGCGCCACCTACGCCTGCATGTCCATATTGATCGTAGCGTTGACGTTTTTGGTCATCACTCAGCACTTCATAAGCTTCGGCAGCCTCTTTAAATTTTTCTTCAGATTCCTTGTCACCTGGGTTTTTATCAGGGTGATATTGAATAGCTTTTTTGCGGTATGCCTTTTTTATCTCATCGGCAGAAGCAGATTTAGACACTCCAAGTATTTCGTAATAATCTCTTTTGGACATATATTATTTTGATATATAGGTTGATACAATGATGTGATTTAAACTTATCACGATCACACACTAAAATAAATTTACTCGCCTACAACTACTTTCGAAAAACGAATCACTTTTTCATTCATAGTGTA
>Ga0302167_10000294_pt1 | contig 25588 bp, 15 predicted proteins | sample I_Fen_N1_1_FD_193496 | JGI IMG/M metagenome (GOLD analysis project Ga0302167, IMG submission 193496) | Peat permafrost microbial communities from Stordalen Mire near Abisko, Sweden - I_Fen_N1_1 | ecosystem: Environmental > Terrestrial > Soil > Wetlands > Permafrost | place: Sweden: Abisko...
TCAGATAATGATATTACGGTAATGGGTGTTGCTAATTCAAATGGTACACCTGTGGTAACTCATACGGCAGGAAGCAGTATTTATTTGGTAACCATACCCAACGGAAACTATGATGGTGGAGCTACTCCCGGATATTCAAGTCCAACGAATGATGAAGATGGAATCACGATTAATATTGCATCTGTAAACGACGCTGTTTACGAACCTGACGAAACCTTTAAGTTTGAAATCAAACAACAGGGAACAAATGGATCAACAAGTAACTTTTTGTCAACTGCTTCCCCAATATTTGGCGATACTTATTATCCTAGAACAAATGATTATTTTATACGTAGATGCGTTTGTTATAATGATGCGAATACTGCAACAGCAGGAGCAGACAGTAAAGTTGGTTTTTCACTTTTGCAAAAAGCTACTCCTAACAATGGCAGTTGGCCGTCAAGCAGAAAATCAGCTCACATGGTTTTAGAATCTAATAATAAAGGATTTGTAATTTCCAGACTAACTACGGCTCAGGTAACTGCTTTGGTTTCTCCACAGGAAGGAATGATGGTGTATGATACTACTGTAAAATGTTTAAAAATATATGATGGAACGGCATGGAGCTGTTTTAATACTCCAACTTGTCCGTAATTAATTTGAATTAAGAAAATCAGATTAATTATCATTAAAAAATTTCCACATAAAAATTAAATTAAAAATGAAAACGATATTATCAACAATATTTATAGGAATAACTATATTTTCGAACGCTCAAATCATCATAGGGGACGCTGTTGGAACATCAACAATAAAAACTTCTGTGTTATTAGATTTTGCTCCGAACCAAAATAAAGGACTTATTTTACCTTATGTAAGAACATTGCCATCTTCTCCAACAGAAGGAACATTGGTTCTTGATGCAACCGATGGCACGAAGGCTCGTGTAAAATATTATAATGGAACATGGGTGGATCTAAGCGGTCAGGAAGCTGCAATCACAAGTACCATGGCAACTCAGGTTAGCGTAGCGCAATTGGCTGAAACGTCCAGTGAAAAAATAATCATTGGAGCGGCATCTAGTAGCGCAAATGGGGTTGTGGTTTTAGAATCTACAACTAAAGCAATGATTTTACCCATTGTACAAGATGTGCAAAATATCCCAAGTCCTTCTCCTGGAATGATGGTTTACGTCAACAAAGCCGGAGCAAAACGGTTAGCTGTTTTTAATGGCAGTAAATGGTCTTTTTGGAAACCTTAATTTTTTTTTAAAAATATTAAACCTGCTTTTTTAAGGCAGGTTTTTGTTTTGTAAGGAAGCTGTTAATAAAATCAATCATACGGTCATTAAAAAAACAAAATTTAATTCCCTAAATTTACATCCCGCTTACTTAATGGTGGAATTAAAATATTCAAAGAAGTGAAAATTGATAATAAAAGAAAATACCTAAGTTTTCTAAAATTCAAAAGAGATTTTCAAAAATATGGGCTTGAAAAAGTAAGAAGTTATGAACTGATTCTTCATTGGTTAAATAACAGGTTAAGCCGTAGTCAGTTTCTTGTTCTTTCGGGTATTATTGTAGGTTGTAGTGCTGGTTTGGCGGGGGTTATATTGAAAACTCTTGTTCATCATATTCATAATTTTATCACGACTAAAGTTCATTTTGAATATCAAATCTTGTTTTATGTCGTTTTTCCTTTTTTAGGAATTGTTCTTACGACAAGCATTGTTCTTACGTTGTTTAAAGGTCAGGACAGAAAAGGAATTGGTGCAATTTTATACGAAATTGCTCAGAATTCAAGTATAGTTTCTTCTGTTAAAATGTATTCTCAAATCGTTCAAAGTGCGATTACGGTCGGGCTTGGAGGTTCTGCTGGATTGGAAAGCCCAATTGCGGTTACCGGAGCTGCAATCGGATCAAATTTTGCTCAAACCTATCGACTAAGCTATAAAGAACGTACGTTATTGTTAGCTGCGGGAGCAACAGCAGGTATTGCATCGGCTTTCAATGCACCGATTGCGGGAATCATGTTTGCATTTGAAATTTTACTGACGGGAGTTGTCTTCACAGATTTTATTCCTTTAGTGGTTGCAGCGGTTTGCGGAAGTCTTTTATCGAGAATTTTACTTCAGGAAGATATTCTTTTCAGATTTTATACCAGAGAGCCTTTTAATTATAAAAATGTTCCTTATTATCTTATTTTAGGGATTGCAACGGGATTATATGCGCGATATTTTGTAATTGTATCCCAAAAAGTCGAGCATTTTATAAAGGGTTTAAATATGTCTCGTTTGCGAAAAGCAATGTTTGGCGGGGCAGTTTTGTCATTACTTTGTGTACTTTTTCCACCTTTATTTGGGGAAGGTTATGATACGGTAAAGGCTTTTACGAATGGAAATACACATTCAATTATTGAAAACAGTTTTTTCAGATATTTTGAAATTAAGGAGTGGACGGTTATTATATTTTTAGTGTTGGTTTGTCTGTTAAAGGCTTTCGCAACGTCTTTTACCATTTTCAGTGGTGGTAATGGTGGTAATTTTGCGCCTTCACTTTTTGCAGGTGGAACGGTTGGATATTTATTTGCTCTGATTTGCCAGCATCTTGGATTTTCAGATGTTCCGGTAACTAATCTTGTTCTTGTAGGAATGGCAGGCGCAATGAGTGGCGTATTATATGCACCGCTTACCGCAATATTTCTAATCGCGGAATCAAGTTTTGGGTATGATCTTTTTATTCCTTTAATGATCGTTTCCATCATGTCATATCTCATCGCCAAATGGTTTTCTCCAATTTCTCCTGAATTAAAATCATTAGCAGATCAAGGGAAAATTTTCACGAATAAGCATGATAAGAATTTATTATTTTCATTAAAAACAGAAGATTTTATCGATAGATTTTCAGAAACAGTGAATGAAAATGCTTCGATTGCAGATTTATTTGAGCTCGTAAAAGACGGAACCAAAAATATTTTCGGAGTTGTAGATGATGCTCAAACATTGCGCGGAATCCTTACAATAGACGATGTACGCCCGTTTTTATTTTCAGATACAGATACTTCGGCAAGTATTATTAAGATTATGAAAGCTCCTCCGGCAATCATTCATCAGGAGGATAAACCTTTAGAAATCCTTCAGATATTCGATGATACCGGTGTCTGGAATCTTCCTGTTGTAGATCAGGATAATAAATTTGTGGGATTTATTTCAAAATCTTCAATATTGATGAGTTACAGACAGCTTCTGAAAGAGTATTCTGACTGATAAAATTATTCTATTTTTAGCGGAAAAACCTATAAAACATTTTTGAAAAGAATTGTTTTGAATTGTCTTTTGTGCTTTAAAAAAAAACAGGGGCTTGGGATCACCCCTGTACACAAAAAACACAAACACAAAGTATGAGTAATATCACTACTCTATGAATATCTAGAAACTACAAAGAAACATTTGTAGTTATTTTTTACAATAAAAGCAGGGGAGAGAATAAAAAAAATCAAAAGAATAAAACAACCCCTGCTTCGTGATAAATACATCGATATTTACAATTCAAATATATCTCGATTCGTTTAGAAAAGAGTTACTGCATATCTACTTCTGTTTTTTAATGTATTGATAATTAGGTGTTTTAATGTTGTTGAGTAGTAATGTTGTAGTAGTTTTTAGTAATGCCTGAAGGTTTACTCTTCTAAAGCCATCTTTCTTTTTTCTTGTTTACCATTAACATAATAAAAATTTAACGATTTGTTTATAATAGTGATTAAGTTTAATTTAGTTATATTAAAAATTGGTATAATTAAAAATATTTGAATAATTAATATTTAAATATTTCATATATTAGTTTATTCATAATTAAAATATTAGTATATGGAAAAAACACTACTTCTTGAAAGAATGAATGAAATCATTTCTCATAATGGTCCCGCAATAGAGGAATTTGATGAACTTACAGTGATGATCAATGAATTGGCTCTTCAAATTAATGAAAAGAAATTGACGCCTGATGAAATACAAAACCTTAAAAATAAATGTGAATCTCTGAAAGATCAAAAATCAATAATGGGTCATATTTTAACTAAACCTCATGGGTATGCCGGGGATTTTCACATTATCGACAGGATATACACTAAGGAGGTTTCTTCTAAATTTCCAAAATGGGATAAGTATTCCATTTCAATCCCTTCGGCAAAGGCCGTTAGAAATAGAAAAGGCTATTTTAAGAAAAAGGTATCGCAGAGTTTAAAACAAGGAGGTAATCTTTTGAATTTAGCAAGCGGACCAGCACGTGATCTTTACGAATTATACAATGAAAATCCACAGCTAGAGATAGCAACCACTTGCGTTGAAATGGACGAAAAAGCCATTATGTATGCAAAAATATTAAACAGTCCTCATTTAGATAAAATTACATTTATTAAAAAGAATATTTTTCGTTTCACTACCGATAATAAATTCGATATTATTTGGTCTGCCGGGCTTTTCGATTACTTTGATGATAAAGCATTCATTATGTTAATAAAAAGACTCAAAGAATGGGTGAAAGATGATGGAGAAATAATTATTGGCAATTTCAACGAAAACTATAATCCAAACAGAGCTTATATGGAATTTTTTGGTGAATGGTATTTAAATCATCGTTCTGAACAAAAGTTATACGATCTTGCAAAACAGGCGGGATATGATCAATCCAAAATTAGCATTGGACGAGAGCCAGAAAACGTAAATTTATTTCTCCATTTAAGAAAATAATGAAAAAAGCAGAGATCAATTCTCTGCTTTTTCTTTTTTCAAGGTTTTACTCATGATAAGGATAATTCCGAAAAGTAAAGAGGCAATAATTAGATATCGCCAACCCAGATCTTTTTGTTCGCTTACGTTTCCGCTTACAGAAATAATAAAGCTGGTAAGAGAAGTAATAATATAGACCAATCCACCCATTAATCCGCCTGCTGTTCCCGCATTCTTAGGAAAATACAACATACTTGTCGTGAAAAATGAGGTAAATAAAATTCCTGAACAAATATGAATAAAAAAGGCAAAAGGAATCGTAATGTAAAGACTTTGTGCAAAGTAGCTAACTGCAATTAAACTGGCAATTAAAACCAATTGTATAATAACAGGCTGTAAAATACGGGAATTAAAACCTAACGAAATTCTTTTCTTTCCTATAAATCCGCCGATCATCCATGAAAATCCTAAAATTAAAGTACAATATCCAATCACAACGGGCGTGAAATGAAAAGTATTTTCAATAATAAATGGTCCTGTAATGTTAAACAACATCACAATCGAATAACTCAATCCCAAAATAAAGATTCCCAACATAAAAATGCGGTTCTTCAACATCATTTGATACAATTTGATGTTTTCTGAAAAACTGACTTTCTTCTTTTCAGGTAAACTTTCACCACTGAAGAATAATTCAAAAAGAAATATTGCTCCTGCGTAGAAAGCCAGAAAATAAAAATTAGCATGCCAGTTAAACAGTTTCTCAAGATAACCACCAAGAAATGGCGCCAAAATAGGTCCGCAAGACCAGACGATTGTGAAATAACTTAAATAGTGTTTCACTTTTTCCGCATCATAAATATCTACGAAAATAGCACGGGTCGCTACTACCAGAACAGAAACGGCAGCACCCTGAAGGATTCGGAGAAGACAGATTAAGAAAATACTATCCGTCATTGTGATCAAAAGACTGCTGATGATCAAAAAGAACAAGGCTACTAATTTAGGCCGATAACGTCCGATATTATCCAGAATATTTCCTACAAATAACTGACAAATCCCATAACTCAGTAAATACGATGTTAGTGTAATTTGGATGTCTTTTTCTGAAACCTGCATTCCTTTGGCCATCGATGGAAATGAAGGTAAATAAATATCCGTCACGAACCCCGAAAGCGGAATCGATATAAAGGCCATTATCGTAACTAATCTGATGCGTTTTTCAGATGCTTCTTTCAACAACATGTTTATTCATTTTTTAACGATACAAAAATAGAGAAAGTATCATTAGTATGAATTTTAAAAGACAAAGTAAAAATTACAAAATTCAAAGAATTAAACCGTGCTCTTAAATTTAAGCGGAGAAGTGTTAGCGTGCTTTTTAAAGAAGTTGTTGAAATGAGATGGTTCATCAAATCCTAACGTGTAGCCAATTTCTGAAATGTCCCAGTTGGTGTATTTCAATAGATTTTTAGATTCCTCAAACATTCTTTCTTTGATAATTTGAGTAGTTGTAAGATTGGCGACTGATTTTACAGAAGAATTTAAATGATTCACATGTACGTTGAGATGCTCCGCAAAGTCCGAAGCTGTTTTTAATGTTAGCGGATAAGCAGGAGAATCCAATGGAAACTGTTTGTTGAGAAGTTCATCAAACAATCGGTATAATCTAATATTGGCGGGAAGTTCATTAGGATCAATATCTTCCACACGGTTTTCTAAAGCAAGATGTAGAACGGACGCCAAATGGTTTTTAATACTGTTGCATCGAAACGGATAAGAAGAGTTATTCAACTTATACATCTGCTCAAAATAGACAGTTACAAGCTGGGTTTGTTCCTCCGTTAGAAAAACAATTGGCATGCTCCATTCTTTAAACAATGATGTTTTCTTGAATAATTTAAACTCAGAATTTCCATTAAAAAATTCCTGATTAAATAGGCAAAAATAGCCTTCCTGTAAATCTCCGTCACATTCCCAAGAATAAGGAATATTAGGAGACGGGAAAAATAGAGCAGGGCGATCAATGTATAATTGTTGCTGACCATATTGAAAAGTTCCTTTACCAATAATAAAGCTGATCTTATAGTAATCCCGACGATTATAAGGACTTTTGAAACTGCAATACTTTCGCATAGAAATATTGAAATGCGATTTTCCTGTTTCAAAATCATCAGTATCAAACATTTTATTTTTGTTTTCTCTGATCCGTTTGTAGTAATCTGCTATAGTTTCTAATTGATCACTCATGATGCAAAATTATAAAAATCAAATATACGAAATGTGTTTTTATTTTTAAATTATTTTCAATGAAATCAATTTTTATCTGATAATCGATAAAAGTTAGTTGGATTTTTTTACCGCAAAAGTCACAAAGTTTCAATGGGTGTAACCATCCCTGTTTATCATTCCGGAGGAATCTCGGCAAAGTAATTCAATCTCTTTATCTGAGAGTTTAGATTCCTCCGGAATGACAAATTAAATGGAAAATTATTATGCAAAATATATTAATAGTAAAACTTTTGTCTCTTTTGTGGCTAAATTCTACTCTAAAATTTCCAAAAGATCACTTTTGCTTAAACCTTGTAATTTTGATTCACTGGTTTTTATTAATCCCTGAGCAAGTTTGCTTTTCTTCTTTTGCAGATTTAATATTTTCTCTTCAACGGTATTAGAGCAGATCAATCGAACGGCAATCACATTTTTGGTTTGCCCGATTCTGTAGCTTCTGTCGATTGCCTGATTTTCCGAAGCGGGATTCCACCACGGGTCTACGAGATAAACATAATCAGCTTTGGTAAGGTTAAGACCTACACCGCCTGCTTTTAAACTTATTAAAAACACACGGATATTTTCATCGGTCTGAAAATTATTGACCTTAGTTCTACGATCTTTTGTTTGACCTGTCAGATATTCAAAAGGAATATTTTTCTTTTCTAATTCAGCTTTAATAAGATCCAGCATGCCTACAAACTGAGAAAAGACAAGGATTTTATGTTCCTTCGATTTATTTTCAATTTGTTCGGTCAGAATTTCTATTTTAACAGAATTATCTCCTGAATGACCTTCTTTTAACAAAGCAGGAGAATTGCAAATTTGTCGAAGTTTGGTTAATCCTGTCAAAACATGCATGCTGTTTTTGAGGGTTTCATCATCAGTAGATGCAGAAATAAATTCACGAAGCTCACGTTCATAAGTATCGTAGACTTTGCGCTGTTCTGCATTCATTTCGCAGTAAATGACCATTTCCGTTTTTTCGGGAAGCTCTTTAGCGACTTGTTTTTTGGTTCTTCGGAGGATAAAAGGATTTATCTTCTGCTGAAGCTCGGTTCCTCGTTTAGTATACTCAAATTTATCAATCGGAATCGCGTATGTATCTTTAAAATATTGCTTACTTCCCAATAATCCCGGACAGGCAAAGGAAAGTTGCCCGTAGAGATCAAAAGTATTATTTTCAATAGGTGTTCCTGTCAATACGATCTTATTTCTTGATTGTAAAAGACGTGAAGCTTTGTATTTTTCTGAATTTGGGTTTTTAATCGCCTGCGATTCATCAAAGAAAATATAATTAAAATGAAAGGTTTTCAGAAAACGAATATCCGATAACAGCATTCCGTAGCTTATCAAAACTACTTCATATTGATGCATCAACTCTGTTGTTTTCTTCCGGTCGGCTCCATAATGAAGCAATACTTTGATGGAAGGTGCAAATTTTTCAATTTCTTCCTGCCAATTGAACAGCAAAGAAGTTGGAACGATAATCAGATTAGTCGTCGAGCCATATTTTTCCCTTTGATGTAAGATAAAAGCGATGATCTGTATGGTTTTACCCAATCCCATATCGTCGGCAAGGCAACCTCCAAAATTAAAGGTATCAAGAAAACCTAGCCAATTTAATCCGTCTCGTTGATAATCCCTCAATTCTGCTTTTAATTCAATAGGAACTGAAATTTCAGGAATGTTTTTGGTTTGCGAAAAACGTTTTGAATAGGTCGTAATTTCTGCATGTACTTCATCACTTAGAATTTCTTTTTCAAAGAGATTTGATATTTCTGTAAAATTAATTTTAGGGATTTTCAACAATTCTTCATCAATATCTCCCACCTGAAAATATCGGGAGATTTTATTGATCCATTCATCAGGTAAAATACCCTGAGTACCATCATCCAACTGAATGAACTTCGATTTGTTACGAATCGCTCTGTGAACCTGCTTTAATGAAGCTTCTTTTTTACCAAATTTTACAGCCAGTTTTGCATTAAACCAATCGACACCGCTGGTGATCTGGATGTCTACTTTAGCTTTATTTGAATTTAATTTATTGTTCTTTAATTCATTGAATCCAAGAATGGTTATCTTTTCATTTCTCAATGCTTCAAAGGCTTCCAGAAAACAATTTTCATCCAAAAATTTATCTTTATGAAGATAGAAATACTCGGTTCCGTCCATTTGTTCTTCAAATTCAGGATGTTGTTTCATAATGATGGAAGTCAAGCGATCTTCCTCATGATGGTTTCGTTCTATGGAAAACTGATTTCCGTTCTGATCGGTATCAAATAATTGTTTTCGCGAATAAACGATAACCTCAACCGAGCCATATTTCATAACAGGTGTAATGGACACAAAATTACCTTTCTGCTGAAGATAAATAATTCGTTCAGTTTTAAAGTCTTTTTCGGCTAGTTCCACCGGAGTTGCCTGACGAATATAGCTGTAATTGATATGAATATACTGTTCTAAAGAAGATAAAACAGTCTGTAGAAATTCCTCATATTTTGATGCATGAATGATTAATATTTCGTTGTTTGATTTGAAAAATTTAATCACACGAAGCATATCGGGATTATCAACCAAGCTCAACGTATTTTGAAAATAAACAAAATAGTCATTTCGGATCACTACATTTTTAAAGGGAAGTGAAATATCATTGAATAACAGTTCTCCCGTAATTTCATAAAAAGGATCTTTCTTGAAAACGGTAAGTTGTATTTCTGATTTTAATACATTTAAATGAACCGGAATTAAGGATTTAGAAGAAATAGTTTCAGCAACATTATGATCGTGATAATAAACATCCAAGTCTAAAGGATTCTTAACGATCAATTTCAAAGCTTGTAATTCTGCTGGGCTTTTCTCTTCGCTATATTTATTTTGAAAGGTGATAATGGCGGTGTAAAATTTGATCTCTGACGGTTGTTCTGCTTTCCAGATCAGTTGCATCGGATCAATTGTTGTAATTGGATTTTTGACTTTTCCTGATTGGGTAATATCAGCTTCCATCAACGAAAAATTCAATTGATTGTAAAAACGATGTTTTCCAATGACCAATAGTTGTCTTTTATCAGTATTTTGAATTGCTAATTCATCTAATATGGAAACACGCTGAGGAAGAAGATCTTGTTTGAAAACCTGTTCATCTATTTGAATCAGCTCTTTTATTTTAGGCTGAATATCCAATTTTCCATCGGTATATTCAATATTAAAAAAGGCATCCAAATTTGTTTCATTTTCTAATCCAAAACCTTTGGCGACAAGCATTAATGATCTTTGTCTTAAGTTATGATCAAAAAAGATTCGGAAGTTTTTCTGCTCTAGAATTGAGTGAATGATTTCGGCCTGATGCTCGCAAAGTTTTTGAGTTTCATTGTCGCATGAACAAGCTGTGATTAACGAAGTTCCAACCTGACTTACGGAAACGTTGGGGAAATCAATCACAGAAGTTGATCTTGTAAATACTCCGGCATTACATTCCAAAGCAATAGGGTAGATGTCTCGGAAATCTTTATTTTCTATAAAATTTGCCGTTTGGGTATGCTTCAAAAGTTCATATATAGAAAGTGTACTGATATTGGTATTCGGTAAAATATATTCCTTTGGCAGCTCCATGGGCACTTACAGACAAATAATTTAGTTATTTAGCGAATTTACATAAAACCGATAAAAGGTCTTCCCGAAAATCTGATTTTTATTTTAAATAAATCTGAGCCTTACCCTACATTAGCTTTTGATAGAGGGAAAATGGGTGCGAATTGGCTTAAATTTTTTTGTTTTCATTCCAAATTGTAATAATTCTCAATATTTATTAAGTTTTTTTGACCTTAACTATTGCGAAATCCACCATAAAACCTATATTTGCACCCTAAATTTTAAAATAATGAAAGAACTAATTGAAAAAATCAACGCGGAATTTGAAGCATTCACTGCTGAAGCAAACCAACAAGCAGAAAAAGGAAACAAGGCTGCTGGAACTAGAGCTCGTAAATCAGCTTTAGAACTAAGCAAATTGTTCAAAGATTTCAGAAAAGTTTCTGTTGAGGAATCAAAAAAATAATCGACCCCAAAATCGATATAAACCGGCTTCATTGAAGTCGGTTTTTTTTGTTTATAATGTATTGATTCAAACTTTTTATTCTAACCACAAAAGATACAAAAGCTAGTGTTTTATTTGAAAATAAGAGTTCTCAAAAGAATAAAAATCACAGATTTTTAAAACTTATGTGCTCTTAATTTATAGTTTATTATTAAACTTAAAATAACTCATGTGTTAATCTTTTGCATCTTTTGTGGTTAAAATAAAAGGTTTACATAAGTTCATTAATATTTAGTCAAAACCTTAATCTTCTTAACAACTTAATAATTCAAAAGTTTAAGTCTAAATATCAATCATTAGGATAAAAATCATTCTGTTTTTCTCCTTTATCCTCCTCAGTTTTCCACGAATTCCTTTATCTTTATCCCAATCAATGAAATTATGAAGATAAATCGCTTTTTTGTAGCGCCTGCGGTAGTATTGGCGGTGCAATTTTCATGGGCTCAGGCGCAAACCGGCTCGCAGGAAAAACTAAATCCTATTGTTGAAAATTTCGTGAATGAAGTAAATAACCATTCTCAGCTTGAAGATATGGCATATGAACTTCTTGATGGGATTGGCTCTCGTTTGGTTGGAACCCCTGAAATGCTTTCTGCCAATGAATGGACAGCCGAAAAACTTCGTTCTTGGGGAGTTGATGCCAATTTGCAGCAATTCGGAACATGGAAAGGCTGGCAAAGAGGAATTACGCACGTAGACATGACGTATCCTCGTATAAAATCATTATCTGCAACACAATTAGCATGGAGTCCGTCAACTAAAAAAGCGATTGAAGCTGAAGTTATAATTCTTCCTAAAGTTTCTTCTAAAGCCGAATTCGATAAATGGTTTCCTTCTGCAAAAGGAAAAATTGTTTTGATGGCTCAATATCAAAAAATCGGACGTTCTGATGAACAAATTAAAGAGTTTGCAACGCCTGAATTATATGAAAAATTAAAAGCGGAAAAAGAACAGGCTTCAAAAGATTTCCGCGATTATTTAAAAAACATCGGATACGATAACAATACGCTTCCAGAAGCTTTGGAAAAAGCAGGCGCTGCGGGAATTGCGATTTCAAACTGGACAGGAATTATGGGAGCCAACCGAATTTTTGGAGCAAAGACAAGCAAAATTCCAATGATCGATATTGATGTTGAAGATTATGGGATGCTTTTCAGAATGGCTGAAAAAGGCAGTAAACCAAAAATTAAAATTGAAGCTCAATCTAAAGTTCTTCCTGATGCTAAAACTTTTAACACCGTCGGAATTATCAAAGGAAAAGAAAAACCGAATGAATATGTTATTCTTTCTGCTCACCTTGATTCTTGGGATGGTGCACAAGGCGCAACAGATAATGGAACAGGCGTTTTAACCATGCTTGAGACGATGAGAATCCTTAAAAAATATTATCCCAATAACAAAAGAACCATTGTTGTCGGACTTTGGGGAAGCGAAGAACAGGGATTGAATGGTTCCAGAGGTTTTGTTGCTGATAATCCTGAGATTATAAAAGGTACTCAGGTTGTATTTAACCAAGATAACGGAACAGGTCGCGTTGTGAACATTAGTGGACAAGGATTTGTAAATTCCTACGATTATATCGGAAAATGGCTGAATGGAGTTCCGAAAAAAGTAAAAGATCAAATTAAAACAGATTTCCCCGGAATGCCTGGTGGAGGAGGATCTGATCATGCTTCTTTTGTTGCTGCGGGCGTGCCCGGATTTTCTCTAAGTTCATTGAATTGGGGATATTTTGGCTATACTTGGCACACGACTAAAGATACATATGACAAGATCGTTTTTGATGAGGTGAAGAATAATGTGATTTTGACGGCATCATTGGCTTACATGGCATCAGAAGATCCAGAATTTACTAACAGAGAGAAAAGAGAAATGCCTTTGGATGATAAAGGTCAGGTTACAAAATGGCCGGAAGCAAAGCAACCGAAGAGGGATTCTAAGGATTTTAAATAAAAAAGAATGTGCGACTTAATCTAAAAGTCGCACATTTTGTTTAGGTTGCTCTTGGTCAACTAAGCTTTTAATTTCAGCTATTTTACTTTCCTTTACGATATATGTTGTACAGATTTTATTGTTTAAATGCATACTAAAGTTCATTTGAGTTCCAGTTCGTCTTCCCATAGAAGTTTTGGTACTATATTCTGAAAAAACTGGATATAAATTCGCCAGACATAAGAAATTTCTTTTCAATGATTTAAAAAAGCTTGGATAATTTCCGTCATCATCAATAACTTTAATTCTAAATATTTTCTTTCCTAATGTTGTACCAAAATAATATTCCCTTATTGTACCAAAAATAATCACACACGGAATAGAAAGTAAAATACTTACAATTAGAGCTATATGAAATATATAAAAGAAGATTAGAGAAAAAACCAACATATCAATCCATTTTGCGAAAAGTCTTTGCGTTTCATTTCCTTTAAAATTTGGATTATAGGGTAAATGATATTCATAGGTATGATAGATCCTTTTCCCGTACTCGTCAAAACTGAGCGTCGGTCTGTGAATGATTTTCCGTTCTTTAATTTCAGATATTTTCAAATCAAAATATTTTACAGAATCATACTCAACTGAATTCTTTTTCTCGCTTCATCCACTTCAGTAACTCTCACCTGAACATGTTGATGAAGCTTTACCACTTCATTCACATCAGAAACAAAACCTTCTTTTAACTGAGAAATATGAACCAATCCACTTTCTTTAATTCCAAGATCTACAAAACATCCGAAAGCTGTAATATTATTGACAATTCCGGGAAGAATCATTCCGATTTTTAAGTCAGTTATCTTTTTTACACTAGGATCAAATTCAAAAACTTTTGCTGCTTTTCGAGGATCTAAACCTGGTTTTACAAGTTCTTTTAAAATATCTTTTATTCCTAAGATTCCAATGTCTTCGGTTGTGTATTTTTCAGGTTGAATTAATTCTATTTTCTCTTTATTGGCAATTAATTCATCGGTTTTAATGCCAAGATCTTTTGCCATTTTTTCAACAATTTTATAAGCTTCAGGGTGTACGGCAGAATTATCCAACGGATTTTTTCCATGTGTAATTCTAATAAATGCTGCTGCCTGTTGATAGGCTTTTTCGCCCAATCGAGGAACTTTTTTTAATTGTTTTCTGTCTTCAAAAGCTCCGTTTTCAGCTCGGTAATTCACGATATTTTCGGCCATTTTTTCACCAATTCCGGAGACATAGCTTAATAATGACTTACTTGCTGTATTTAAATTGATCCCGACAGAGTTTACACACCTCATAACGGTAGAATCCAATTCATTTTTTAACTGAGTTTGATCCACGTCATGCTGATATTGACCAACGCCGATTGATTTAGCATCAATTTTAACCAATTCACCCAACGGATCTGCCAATCTTCTTCCAATAGAAACCGCTCCACGAACGGTCACATCATAACTTGGGAATTCATCTCTGGCAATTTTACTAGCAGAATATACTGATGCACCTGCTTCTGAAACTACAAAAACCTGCAAAGGCTTATCAAATCCTATTTTTTTTATGAAAAATTCAGTTTCACGGCTTGCGGTACCGTTTCCTATAGAAATGGCTTCAATATTATAAGCATTGACCATGGAACGGATCTTTTTCATCGCCATTCCCGACTCGTTTTGCGGAGCGTGAGGGTAGATGGTTTCGTTGTGGAGTAAGTCTCCTTTTTCGTCGATACACACGATTTTACAACCACTTTTATATCCGGGATCTATCGCCAGAATTCTTTTTTCGCCTAAAGGCGGTGCCAATAATAACTGACTTAAGTTTTCAGCGAAAATTTCAATGGCTTTTTTATCTGCTTTTTCTTTGGCTTCCTGTAAGGTTTCGTTAGAAATTGCAGGTTCCAATAGTCTTTTATAACTGTCTTTTATGGCTAATGCAATTTGATCTGAACTTTCATTATTGGATTTGATGATGGCGTTTTCAATAAAATCAATGGCTTCTTCTTTGTCAACTCCGACGTTTGTTTTCACAAAACCTTCCGATTCTGCTCTTAACATCGCAAGAAGCCTATGAGACGGAGTTTTATACAAAGGTTCGTCCCACTCAAAATATTGGGAGAATTTTTGGGCGCCTTCTTCGTCTTTTTTGGCTTTAACAACTTTAGATGTAATCAAGGCTTTACGTTGAAATAATCTACGGAGATTTTTACGAACATACATATTTTCGTTGATCCATTCTGCCATGATATCTCTCGCTCCCTGAAGTGCTTCTTCCTCTGATGCAACATTTTCATTTAAATATTTTGAAGCTAAAAATGTAAGATCATTACTTTTCTGGCTCATAATAATCCTAGCTAAAGGTTCTAAACCTTTTTCTTTGGCAGCATCCGCTTTTGTTTTTTTACGTTTTTTGAAAGGTAAATATAAATCTTCAAGCTCCTGAATATCGAAACTTTCTTCTATTCTTTGCTTAAATTCGGGTGTTAGGGCATTTTGTTCTTCAACAGATTTTAAAATTGTTTCTTTTCGTTTTACAATTTCTTCAAACTGTTTGCTGATCTTTGAAATTTGCTCTATCTGTACTTCATCCAGATTTCCTGTTCTGTCTTTTCTGTAACGTGATATAAAAGGAATCGTACAGTCTTCAGCTAGTAACTGAAGTGTTGCGCTGATGCTTTTTTCGGAAATGTTTACAACCTTTTGGATGAATTCAATATTTGCCATTCTGTAAAATTAAAGTGCTAAAATACTGACTTTTTTTAATGAAGTTTTCTAATTTATCAAAAGGTACCTTAAAATAATAGCCTAACTCCATTGAAGTTAGACTATTATATTTTTTTTATTAAAGATGATTTTTAGGGAAGAATTTCATTATAGTAAATAGGAGTGTCATTATTTCTGTCAAATCCTATTATAATTACTTTATAATTTTTCGCATCATCATTATTGTAAAACTGTACACTGGTCGGTTCTTTTTCTTGAACTTCCAGATAAGGGTTCCAATAAAGTACACTGCGTGTATCCTGTGAAATATCTTTAAAACTTTGGTTTTCATAATTAGGATTATTGAAAGGAGCTTCCTGATCGTAACCATTTAAAGTTATTTGCCTTAACTGTGAAGGTTTTGATGAGTCAGTGATTGATCCACTAGCACCTCCTCGTCGAGTGTAGATGGCTATTGCTCCGTTTCCTCCTCCTCCAAAACCACCTGCAAAAAATCCTTTTATCACTTTTACCATCGCAATATCAGACACGGAAAGACTTGATATTTGATTAGCTTCTATGGGCATCTCGTCAAGATATATTCCTACTTGACTACCTCTTAAATAAGGAGTAGATGTTCCATTTTGTGATTGGATCTGCAAACCGGCAACTCTTCCTTGTAGCCACTGTAAAATATTTGTTGAACCTTGAGCTTGAGGATCGTTTACAAAGTCAAAAATTTGTTCATTAGCACTTTTGAATAGAGCGCTGCTTAATTCACTATTCAATTTTTTTGTTTTATCTTTTTTCTGTCCTTTTATAACGACTTCTTCAATATCTGTTATTTTTTCATTAATGACTTTTTGGGTCTTTAAAGTTGTAATTGATCGGGTTATTTCTGTTGATAATTTATCTTCTGTAGTTCTTTCTGTAAGCTTGAATGCACTTGTTGGTAACTCTTTTTTATATGGAATGAAACTGAAGTTAGGTTGAAAATAAACAGATGATTCATTTTTAGATTCTTTTGAATTTAACTGATATGAAAACTTCATTGAATTCTCAAAAACTAGATTATTTAAAGTGAAAAAACCATTATTGTCAGTTTTTACCTGAAAGAGTTTTGTGCCCGATCCTGAAGCAAACATTAAATTTAGATCTGTGTTAGGGGCAGGTTTCCCTTGAATATTTACTTTTCCTTTATAGGAAAGATAATTTTCAGATTGATATCTTATCGAAGGGTAGTTTCCTGAAATGATGCTTTTCCAATCAAAACGTTTCCATTTTTCAGAGATCAAAAGAGCATCCAAAGCATCTACGTTTCGGTTTTTGGTAAAATATTGAGAAGGATGCGATATGTTTGACGTAATGTCACCCGTAAGCCATAATGTACTGAGAAAACTTTGCTCTTCTTCCGAACTGTTAGTATTAGAATCAATCACTAAGACAGTGTAATTTGAACAATTGATATCTTTAGTAATATCAAAAGAGCTTTTTTCTCGAGAGCCATTTTTTATAGATAATGATTGAAGGGCGGGCTTTTTTATCTGTAATAATTGAGGCTGTACAAAAGTAAGTCTATTAGCTACAATGTTTTCTTTGTCATCAAAAACGGTAAGTTGTAAAATTCCGTTTATCAATTGGTTATTAGGAATAGAATATTGAAGTCCGTCTGATATTTTATTAATTTTAGCCTTATAAACAAGCTGATTATTTATAGTTCCCAATACTTTATAATATTGGGCTTCCGGTGAAATGTTTTTTGTTTTTAAAGTGTATTTAACATTGTCTGCATTGCTTACCACTTGTAGATTAAGTCCTGAAGATGAAACCTCGGGTAGATTAATAGTTTGTTTTTGTCCTTTTTTATCTTGAACGGTAAGCTGATATTTTTTTCCAATTTCTGGAGTGATATTGAATAGTCCAACATTTTGATCAAGTCCTTTGAAGGTAATGATTTTTGTATCAGGTTTGTCTACCTCTGATATGTAGCCTTCCCATTCTGAAGGAGATGCATCTTTTGATTGTAAACGTACAGCAAATTTGGTATTAATACCATTTACAAAGGTTCCGCTTTCAGGATAAACAAAAGCTGACCATGCAGAATTTGTATCAGGTGTGATTTTCTCGGTAGAAGAAGGGTTGTAAACAATAATAGGTTTTATTAATTGAAAATCTTCACTAAAATTAGCCATCCAAGTTGTGTAAGCTCTTATATAATAAACATTTTCTTTTAGTGTTTCGGGTAGTAAAATGCTTCCGCTACCTTCTCCATTTAATAAAGGATATATTTTTTTGCTTATTTGATTTTTATTATTGTCGTATAATTCAACAAATAAAGAGGTTGAAATACTTGAAGGGTTATAGCCTTCAAACACAAAAGATTTAAACCAAATATTTTCTCCTGCTACATAATTCTCTTTGTTAAAGAGAAGATGAATTTTCTCCTGAGGATATTTTTGTTCAAATGTTTTTAGAGCTTGTTCTGCTTTTTCTTGAGCCTGATATGGATTGAAAGCTCCTAAAATAAACAATAAAATTAGTTTTTTTGACATGGTTAGAATATGTGTTTTTAAAATTGAAGGGTCAAAAATACATTTTTAATCATTGTATGGCAATTAATTTTGTTATCTAGTTTTTTGTTTACTTATAATAAATGTTTTTTGATGTAATATTTTTCGATTATGATATTTTTCAGTTGAAATTATTAAAGATGATTTTTGAAAATTAACTTTTTTTGATTTTCTTGATGTATGTTAAGATAATAAAAACATGTTTTTTCTATTTTTGACCTATTAAAATTAAGGAATGAAATATTAATTTGATAATTTCGTTAACCTTATAATTCAAAATAATAAATTTTTTACAATAATTAATATGAAAAAACTTAGTGTCATTGCGTTAGTAGCTGTAGGTTTGCTTGCAGCATCATGTAATAAAGAAAAATCTGCAGAAACGGCTGGTACAGCTACAGAAAAAACTGTTGCAGAAGGAAAAGGTGAAGTTTTAGCTGTTGATGCTGCGACTTCTTTAGTAAACTGGAAAGCTTTCCATAAAGGTGGTTTTGCGCCACGTTGGGGAACAATTAATGTGAAATCTGGTGACTTAAATGTTGAAGGTGGACAACTTTCTGCAGGTAATTTCGTTATCGATATGGCTTCTATTAAAGTAGATCCTGCTTCTGTAACGGAAAAAGACAAAAAACCGGCAGACTTAGAAACTCACCTAAAGAGTGCTGATTTCTTTGACGTAACAAAAAATCCTACTTCTGAGTTCAAAATCACAAGTGTAGTAGATTTAAAAGAGGCACCTAAAGATGCAATTGCTGGTGCTAATAAAACAGTAAGTGGAAACCTTACTTTATCAGGTAAAACTTTGAATGTAACTTTCCCTGCAAAAGTTGATGTTACGGATAATTCAGCTGCTGTTCAGGCGAAGTTTACTGTAAACAGATCAGATTGGGGAATCAAGTTCGGAACTTCTGAAGCAGATCCTGCAGAATGGATGATCAGTAAAGACATCGAAATTGCTGTAGACGTAAAAGCTAAAAAATAATTGTTAGACCATAAAAATGGGAGAAGCTGCTTTTTTATTAAGGCAGCTTTTTTATTTTAATTAAATCTGTTTTGGGTAAAATTATTACATTTACAAAAACACAAATAATGAATTACCCTATAAAAGGCTGGATGTATATTCTGCTTTGTTCAGACGATAGTTACTACACAGGGAGCACAACCGATTTGGAAAAACGAATCACTCAACATCAATCGGGACAAGGAGCGAATCATACTAAGAAAAGATTACCCATAAAACTTATTTATTTTGAGGAATATGATAGAATTGATTTAGCTTTTTACCGAGAAAAGCAGGTTCAAGGATGGAGTAGGAAGAAAAAAGAAGCATTAATAAATGGTGAGTTTGATTTATTACCAAAACTTGCGATGGCTTATAGAGATCTTAGGCATTAGTAGTGGTGGCTTCGAGTACCTCAGCCACCAGCTGTTGTCGGTTTTCAGCAATATTTCCCAGCATAATCTTATTTTAACACAAAATAAACATTGAAAAAGATGACAAAAATTCCTTGGTGGCTGAGGTACTCGAAGCCACCGTTCCAAAAATCACTAAATTTGTCCTAATGATTTATATATTTATAACAATCAACCTTCTCAGTTTTATTATCTTTGGTTTAGATAAAAAGAAAGCTGTCAAACATCAAAGGAGAATCTCAGAAAATGCACTTTTATTCATTACATTTTTTGGCGGAACAATCGGAGCGGTGCTAGGAATGTTGATTTTCAGACATAAAATTTCAAAGAAATCTTTTTTGTTGAAGTTTGGATTGGTTGTTGTAATTCAGATCATATTAATTTACTTTCTTGAAAAATACAATATGATTGCTATTTAAAGTTTAATCTATTATTATAATTTTTTTCGTTTAAAATGATCTCTAAATCTTTCAATTGTAAGGCTTTAATAATAGGTTTTATTTAAATGGCTCATTATTAAATTGTTAAATAATACATAATCTTACTAATTATTTAATTAAAAAACACTATTTTTGCACCCGTAAAAATCATTCATGCAAAACATTAGAAATATTGCGATTATCGCACACGTTGACCACGGTAAGACGACTTTGGTGGACAAGATTATTCATGCTACAAACATTTTCCGAGAAAATCAGGAGAGTGGAGAATTAATAATGGATAATAACGATCTTGAAAGAGAAAGAGGGATTACCATTTTATCTAAAAATATTTCTGTTACTTATAAAGACGTTAAAATTAACGTAATCGATACTCCCGGTCACGCCGATTTTGGTGGGGAAGTAGAGAGAGTTTTAAAAATGGCTGATGGAGTTATTTTGTTGGTGGATGCCTTTGAAGGTCCAATGCCACAAACAAGATTCGTACTTCAGAAAGCATTAGAATTAGGATTAAGACCATTGGTTGTTATCAATAAAGTTGATAAACCAAACTGTCGTCCTGAGGAAGTTCATGATAAAGTTTTTGATCTATTCTTTGCTCTTGATGCTACTGAAGCACAGTTGGATTTCCCAACGTTCTACGGTTCTTCTAAGCAAGGTTGGTTCAACACTTCATTAGAGCAAACAGAAGATATTTTCCCATTATTAGATGGTATCTTACAATATGTTCCGGAACCGAAAGTTGAAGAAGGAAACCTACAGATGCAAATCGTTTCTCTAGACTTTTCTTCTTTCTTAGGAAGAATTGCTATTGGAAAAGTAATCAGAGGAGAGATCAAAGAATCTCAGTGGATTGGTTTAGCTCAGGCAGACGGTAAAGTATTGAAAGGAAAAGTAAAAGAACTTTACGTTTTTGAAGGATTAGGTAAGAAAAAAGTTACAGAAGTTAAAGCTGGAGATATCTGTGCTGTTGTAGGTTTTGAAGCTTTCCAAATCGGTGATTCTTTCGTAGATCTTGAAAATCCTGAACCATTGCCAAGAACTTCTATTGATGAGCCAACGTTGAACATGACGTTCTCTATCAACAATTCACCTTTCTTCGGAAAAGATGGTAAATATGTGACTTCTAATCACCTGAAAGAAAGATTATATAAAGAATTAGAGAAAAACTTAGCATTAAGAGTTGAACAAACTGGTGATGCAAACACTTTCCTAGTATTCGGTAGAGGTATTCTTCACTTATCAGTTTTAATTGAAACAATGAGAAGAGAAGGATATGAAATGACAATTGGTCAGCCACAGGTTATCTTGAGAGAAATCGACGGAGAAAAATGTGAGCCTTATGAATCATTAGTTGTTGATGTTCCTGAAGAATTTGCTTCTAGAGTTATCGATTTGGCAACTCAGAGAAAAGGAGATCTTCACATTATGGAAACTAAAGGTGAAATGCAGCATATGGAATTCGAAATTCCTTCAAGAGGTTTGATCGGATTGCGTTCTCAGATGTTGACTGCTACTGCGGGTGAAGCTATTATGGCTCACCGTTTCACAGAATACAAACCTTTCAAAGGGGCAATTCCTGGAAGAAGCAATGGTGTTTTGGTAAGTAAAAGTCAAGGTCCAGCAACTGAATATTCTATTGCGAAACTACAAGATAGAGGTAAGTTCTATGTTGATCCGGGCGAGGAGATCTATGCAGGTATGGTCATTGGTGAGCAAAACAAACCAGGAGATTTGGTTATCAATATTGTAGAAGCAAAACAATTAAACAATATCCGTGCTGCAGGTAAAGATAAAGATGGTGGAGTTGCTCCAAAAATCTTGTTCTCACTAGAAGAATGTATGGAATATATCCAAGCTGATGAAGCAATCGAGGTAACTCCAAACTTCATCCGTATGAGAAAAAAAGTGCTTTCTGAAGAAGAAAGAAGAAGAATAGAAAGATCAGGAAAAGCTTCATAAGTTTTTCTATATAAATCAAAGCCCCGAAAAATTCGGGGCTTTTTTGTTTTTTGACCTCAAAAATTATTGTTAAAATGTAGATTTAGTTATTGTTTTTCAATTTTTCATTTATTAATAATTGGTTATGTTTGTGATACACTTGTTAGTTATATTGATTATTTGTTTAAGTATAATTTCTTTTTTTACTATTTATGTTGATTTGTTTTTAATTTAAAATTTTAGAAATCATGATAAAAAACAATTAAATGAATTTTTGATAAAAAAACTATTTTTTATTTTACTGATTATTCCATTTAAACTATTTGCTACATTAAGCATTGTGGCTGTTGATCCGTTAACGGGTAAAGTGGGAAGTGCTGGATTTACATGTATCTGTAATTTCGATCTTAGAAATAAAATAGCACTTTTGGTTCCCGGAAAAGGCGCTTTTAATGCGCAGGCTGGTAGGATTTTAACATATTTTCCTAATGCAAAAAATTACCTTGCTTCTGGATATAACGCATTTGAAGCAATTAATGCAAATTTGGCAGATCTACAAGAAGTGAATTATAGCCAAATTCTTACAACAACGCTCAATTCCGGAGCGGGAGGAAATATTGTAGATAGTCCTAGTGCATTCGCTTTCACGGGTAATGGCAATGGTAATGTAAATTACTATCGTTATGGTAAAAATTTTGCTATTGCAGGAAATATTTTAATAAGCAAAGCAGTTTTAGACGATGCTTATAATGCATTTTTAAACACCCCAGGAGAGTTAGAAGATAAGTTGATGGCCGCATTAATGGCTGCAAAAAGACCTGGATCAGATTCTCGCTGTCTTTCAAGCGGTATTTCTTCTCATGTAGCTTATATTGCTGTTGCAAAGCCTACAAATCCTTTTAATCAAGGGTTTTTAGAATTGCAATACATTAATCCTTGTGATGTTAATAAAGAGCCTGTTGATGTTTTGTATTCAATGTTTGAAAATTGGAAACAAAATAATGGACAACCTATTGTTATTCCGAAACTAAATATTACAAGTATTAAAAATAATAGACAAGATACAGGTGATAAGGGATATACTTTAGACGGAAGCTATATGACTGATACAAGAACAAAACTTTTAAGCCCCGGTAACTTTGGTTTGTATGGTACTTCGAAGTTTAAAGTTAATATTTCAGATGCTTTTGAAAATCAAGGCTCAATTACTCAAACAGCTCTTAATGGCCTGTCAACAGATTTATTTTTTATAGGGGCTTTTAATAAAACTAGTTTGGGAACAACTAAAGGTTTTACATCGAATGAAATTAATGAAGCTTATAATTGGTCTTTATCACCAAACAAAACTGTTTTTATTTTTGAAAGCGGAGGTGAAGTAAACTCTTTCTGTTCAAAGTGGGGATATACAATAACACAAGAAATCGCTAACCCAAATACGCAATTTGAAGCAAATAAAAATTTAGAAATTAGCAATAAAATATTTAAAGGTCCTTTTGGTAATGTTAGTGGTTTCCAACAAGGAGGGTCTATACAGGGATATTTTTCTAGTATGCCTTCAGCAAGTATTGTATTAGCTGTTAATAAGTCAAATAAGCCTGTATTGGTGTACGATTGTGCTACACAGGATATTCTGTGTTCAGATACAGATATGATTACTTCATTAGGTACAATAAGCTCGGGAGGATATATTAATAATGATAATGATAGGTTATTAGCCAATCTCATCAACTTGGTATCAGAAATTAAAAATAATCAAATAGCATCACCTAATTGTAATGGAACCAATAAATCATCAATCTTATCAAATATAGAAAATGAAACGAATGTTTCTAAAACTGAAAAGATAAATATTTATCCAAATCCTGCAAATGGTAAATTTATGATAGATTTAAGTTCTTTTAAAAATCAAAGCATCAAAATCTCTTTATATAACCAAAACCATAATTTGCTGTATTTTAAGAACGTGAAAAAAATAGAATCTGAAAAACCGGTTGAAATTAATGCAGGAGAATTACCTGAAGGTGTTTTGTATATTGTAATTGATACTGATGAGATGAAAGGAATTACAAAAAAAATAATTATCAGACATTAATCACGCGATAACAAAATAGACAGTCTGAAAAAAATGAAGTAGTTTTGCAAGCTATGAGAATGAATAATTTAAAACTTATTATATTTTTAGGCGCCCTTGCTTCGTGTAGCAGTGCGAAAACTGTTCATAATACTGGTGTGAAACCAGCACCAGCAAAAAGTACAACAAAGCCTAGCAATACTATATCAAAACCCAATATACCTGTAGCAACTACAAAACCTGTTACAGCTCCACCAACAGAAGAAATTTTTAAAATTAACCTTCCCGAGATCAGCAGAGAATTTCGTGGTGCGTGGGTGGCAAGTGTTGCCAATATCAACTGGCCTTCAAGAAATAATCTAACCGTTGATCAGCAAAAACAGGAAGCGATCAGCATGTTGGATATGTTGAAAGATAATAACTTCAATGCAGTTATTTTCCAGGTTAGACCTTCTGCGGATGCTTTGTATACGAGTAATATCGAGCCGTGGTCATATTTCTTAACAGGCGAAACCGGAACGGCTCCTTACCCCAATTACGATCCTTTACAATTCTGGATTGATGAAGCGCACAAAAGAGGTTTGGAGCTTCACGTTTGGTTAAATCCTTACAGAGCGTATCATACCAACGGAGGTTCGCCAAACAGTTTATCAATGGCAAATAAATTGTCAGACATTGTTGTAAGATTAAAAAACGGAATGTATTGGTTTGATCCAGCCAATCCGAAAACGCAAGGCCACGTTTCCAATGTTGTAAAAGATATTGTAAAAAGATATGATATCGACGCAGTACATTTTGACGATTATTTCTATCCTTACGCAACTTACAATAAAGGCGCAGATTTCCCTGATAATGCTACATGGAATGCTTATCTAAGCACTGGTGGAACATTATCAAGAGCAGATTGGAGAAGAGATAATGTGAATAAATTCGTAGAGCGTATCTATAAAGAAATTCATGCTGAAAAAAATTATGTAAGGTTCGGGATCAGCCCTTTTGGAATTTGGAAGCCCGGATATCCTGAAGGAATTGTCGGTTCTTCTCAATATGACGAATTGTATGCTGATGCTAAATTATGGTTAAATAAAGGTTGGGTAGATTATTTCTCCCCACAATTGTATTGGCCAATCGAATCAAAAGGTCAGCCTTTCGGGGCGTTATTAAATTGGTGGAAATCTGAAAATACAATGAACCGCCATTTATGGCCTGGATTGAATACAGTTGAAATAAAATCTTCAGATCGTCCGACAGAAATTAAAGATCAAATCGAATTATCAAGACAGATTTTAGGAAAAGATGCAGGTGAAGTTCATTGGAGTATTGCAGGATTGACCAAAAATTCAAGCATGTTACCAACTTTAAAAAACGGACCATACAAAGAGAAAGCATTAGTTCCAAAAAGTCCTTGGATAAAAGCTGT
>Ga0302167_10000301_pt1 | contig 25135 bp, 21 predicted proteins | sample I_Fen_N1_1_FD_193496 | JGI IMG/M metagenome (GOLD analysis project Ga0302167, IMG submission 193496) | Peat permafrost microbial communities from Stordalen Mire near Abisko, Sweden - I_Fen_N1_1 | ecosystem: Environmental > Terrestrial > Soil > Wetlands > Permafrost | place: Sweden: Abisko...
GTTAAGCCCACCAGCGCCGATGGTACTGCGAAAGCGGGAGAGTAGGTCGCCGCCAGTTTTTATTCAAAACTCCTTCATCTAATGATGAAGGAGTTTTTTTTGGATATATTGAAAAGTCTCATACATTTATTTGTATGAGACTTTTGTTTTGTACATAACTCAAAGAAATGAATAATAAATTATAAGCCATCAATCGTCAACGATCCTGAATAAGGAATTTTGAAGGAAATGCTATCTGGAGTTTTAAGGTTTGGCTTAAGCCGATTATATTAACCTAATAATGAAAGCGGGTTAAAACCCGCCCCTATTGATATCAAAAGTTTTTTATTACAAAAGGTATTTCTGATATAAACTTAAATTGTTTTCTATTAATCCGTATGATATTTTATGAAATATTTACTAATAGTAGAAATAAAAAAGTATAATTAGAGTAATAGATTTTAAGCCGTTTGTAATTTATATTCTAAATCGAAATAAAATCTAATATTAGCTATATTTTTCCAGGCTGCAAATTTGAATATTGAATAACCTACTAACATTCCTATAGTATTTAAAAATACATCATCAATATCAGCCACTCCTCGGCCTGTAAGAGACTGTATTAATTCAATTGAGCTTATTGAAAGAATAAAAAATAGAATGATAGGAATAATTTTATTTAACTTTTTTATGCTTAATCCTAAAAACCCAAATGGACTAAAAACAAAAATATTTCCAATTATATTAATTAAAAATGTCTGTTTGTAGATATGATCATCACAGAAAAAATGGTGAATCGTTTTAAAGGGAATTAGCTGAAAATAACTTGTAGACGACGTTTCTCGGTCACATCCGATAAACATCATGTATAAAAGCAAAATAGTGTAAATAGTAATAAGTACCGCAAAAAATCTTTTCATAGGTTTCCTTTAGGGATTAGTAATAAAAAAGGTTATAATGCTATTAGCTTTTAAGCTTAATTTAATAACAAAAATTCGGCCCTATTGCAGAAGATTTTGAAACTTTATGCTTCTTTAATATTTTTTAACTCAATAAAAAAGCCTCACTTTTAAAGTAAGGCTTGATATTTTAATTGAAATCGATTTATTAGACTTGTATAACTCCCAAATTAAATTTTTCTGTGATAGGAGCATTATTTGCAGCTTCAATACCCATAGAGATCCATTTTCTGGTGTCTGTAGGATTAATGATAGCATCTGTCCAAAGCCTTGCCGCAGCGTACGTAGACTCAGTTTGTTTTTGATATCTTTTAGAAATCGTATCTAGGATTTCATTATGTTCTTCTTCGGTAATTTCTTTACCTTGTTTTTTCAGTGTAGATTCTTGAATCTGTGCTAAAACTTTTGCAGCCTGAGACCCGCCCATTACAGCTAGATCTGCCCAAGGCCAAGCAACGATTAATCTTGGATCATAAGCTTTTCCACACATTGCATAATTTCCTGCACCGTAAGAATTCCCTGTAATAATAGTAAATTTAGGAACTACAGAATTTGCAACAGCATTTACCATTTTTGCACCATCTTTGATGATTCCACCATGCTCAGATTTTGAACCGACCATAAAACCGGTAACATCCTGTAAGAATATTAAAGGAATTTTTCTTTGATTACAGTTTGCAATAAATCTTGTTGCTTTATCAGCCGAATCGGAGTAAATAACTCCACCAAACTGCATTTCTCCTTTACCGCTTTTTACTAATTTTCTCTGGTTAGCCACAATTCCTACAGACCAACCATCAACTCTGGCAGTTGCACAGATAATAGTTTTACCGTAATCGGGCTTATATTCATCGTATTCAGAATTATCAACCATACATTTAATAATTTCCAACGTGTCATATTGATCTGCTCTGGAAACAGGTACAATTCCGAAAATATTGTCTGGACTTTCTTTTGGTGGGAAACTTTCAATTCTATCAAAGCCCGCTTTTTCAGTACTTCCGATAGATTTCATGATCGTTTTAATTCTGTTTAAAGCATCTTTATCGTCTTTAGCTTTATAATCTGTAACTCCTGAAATTGAACAGTGTGTAGTTGCTCCTCCAAGCGTTTCATTATCAATAGTTTCGCCGATCGCAGCTTTTACCAAATAACTTCCTGCTAAGAAAATTGAGCCTGTTTTATCAACAATCATCGCTTCGTCACTCATGATAGGCAAGTAAGCACCACCAGCAACACAACTTCCCATTACTGCAGAAATCTGGATGATTCCCATAGAACTCATTTTAGCATTATTTCTAAAAATTCTACCGAAATGCTCTTTATCAGGGAAAATTTCGTCCTGCATCGGAAGATAAACTCCTGCAGAATCTACCAGATAAATGATTGGTAGTTTATTTTCCATCGCGATTTCCTGAGCTCTTAAATTTTTCTTTCCGGTAATTGGAAACCAAGCTCCGGCCTTTACTGAGGCATCGTTAGCAACAACCAAACATTGTCTTCCGGAAACATAACCCATCATCACAATAACACCACCAGCCGGACATCCTCCGTGCTCAGGATACATTTCGTAACCTGCAAATGCTCCGATTTCTATAGAATCTGAATCTTTATCAAGAAGATATTCCACCCTTTCTCTTGCCGTCATTTTTCCTTCATCACGAAGTTTTTGAAGTCGTTTTTCGCCTCCTCCTTTTTTAATTTCAGCAAGTAGTCTATTTATTTCGGATAGTTTTAATCTGTTCTGATCTTCTCTTTTGTTGAATTCAATGTCCATAAAATTTCAAATTTTTCCGTCTAAAGATACTCTTTTTATAAGAATTCTGAATTTAAATAAAACAAGTGTTTAATGGATTGGTTTTCAGATTTTTGTGAAATATTTAACAAAAAAATGTTTTAAATGTTTGATATTTTTTCTAACTTTACATAAGAGTTATAGGGATAATATTCTCTATGAAATACTCTAAGTTCCTAGTTTATTTTTTTAATAGTTTATTATTTGAAGGCCCTGAAAGTTTAACAGACTTTCAGGGTTTTTTGTTTGGATGAACATTAATTTTAAAGAAAATTGAAGCCGATATTAATATTTAATATTATTTCTTAAATTTAATTGAAGTAAACACGTATTTTTTATAAGATTTGTAAAAGCTATTTGTAAATTTGCATGTTAAAAATTAAAAGAAGATAGGATATGCATAAATTAGCGCTTTTCAGATTACACTTAATTGTCTTTTTGTGGGGATTCACTGCAATTCTGGGAAAACTGATTCAGGCTAATGCACAAATTCTTGTATTTTACAGAATGCTTTTTGCGGCGATTTTTTTATATGCTTTTATCAGAGTGTATAAAAAAGAGAGTATAAAAGTTTCTAAGAAAATATTCTTTCAGCTAGCTGCGATCGGAGTAGCTATGGCTTTACATTGGTATTGCTTTTTTTATTCGATTAAAGTTTCAAACGTTTCGATAGCATTGAGCTGTTTATCATTATCAACATTATTTGCCTCTATTTTAGAGCCTATTATTTTTAAAAGAAAGGTAGATGCTTCTGAAGTTATCATGGGAGTGGTAATTGTTTCCTGTATTTTATTGATTTTTAAAACAGAGTTTCAATATAAAGAAGGAATCATTTACGGAGTCTTTTGTGCGATTTTTGGGACGATATTTTCTGTTTTTAATGGAAAAATGTTTGGGAAAACAAGCTCCGGGAACATTATTTTTTATGAAATCTTCTCTGGCTGGTTCGTTTTATTGATATTTTATTTATGTAGTGGTCAAATTTTTCAAATGAATGAAATAAGTTATAGCGATATTGCGTTAATATGCTTATTGGCAAGTATTTTTACAGCTTTCCCGATGCTGGAATCGGTGAACCTGATGAAGTACATTTCGCCTTTTACACTAATTTTAACAGTTAATTTAGAACCAGTCTACGGAATTATACTAGCTTTTTTTATCTTTGGAGAATCGGAACATATGAGCCCAATATTTTATATTGCATCTGGTGTTATGATACTGGCAATCATTGCAAATGGATTAATAAAGGCCAGAAAAACAAAAAAACTTTAACTAAGCATCAAACTTATATGATGAAAAAATATTTTTTACTTGCTTCTTTCGTATTATTTGGGACTTCTCAGGCTCAAATTATAAGGAAATATTCCAATGAATTCTTGAATATCGGAGCAGGAGCCAGAGGCCTTGCTATGGGAGGAGCTGTGATTTCCAATCAGGATGATGTATATTCTCCTATGTGGAACCCGGCAGGTTTGATGTCGATAGAAAGAGACTGGCAGGGAGCAGCAATGCACGCCGAATATTTCGAATCAATTGCAAAATATGATTATTTAGCTTACGCAAAAGTTCTGGAAACAGGTGTTTTCGGAGTTTCAGTTGTAAGACTTGGTATTGATAATATTTTGAATACGACTCAGTTGATCGATCCTGAAGGAAATATCGATTATGATAAAATCACTAAATTTTCACAATCCGATTACGCAGCAATCATTTCTTATGCATTTAACCCTGCTGGAAATACAAAATTGGATGTCGGAGTAAATGCTAAAATTGTTTACAGAAATGTAGGAAAATTTGCAAGTGGTTATGGTTTTGGTTTTGACGTAGGTGCAATCTATAAAGCAGACAACGGATGGAAATTTGGTGGGATGCTTCGAGATGCAACAACAACCGTCAATTTTTGGAGTGTAAACCAAAAAGAACTTTCCACAATTGTAGATGGGGAAGAATTTAACCCTGCGCCAACCGATAAAATGGAACTTACAATGCCTAAATTAAATGTAGGTGCAAGTAAGGTTTTCAATATTAACAGCAGTATTTACGTTTTGCCTGAAGCAGGTATTAATGTAGATTTTGCTAAAACGGCAGCTCTTGTTTCTACAGATTTTGCAAGTATTACGCCTTACGCCGGAGCTGAAGTAGGCTATCAAAAAATGATTTTTGTAAGATTAGGAGTAAACAGATTCCAAAATATTACAGATATTGAAGATCTTAAAAGAAAAGTTTCTTTCCAGCCGAGTGCGGGTATTGGTATCAAATATAGAGGTCTTACTTTAGATTATGCAATTACAAACTCAGGAATTGGAGGTTCTAATTTCTATTCGAATTTCTTCTCTCTTAAATTGGATATGGGAACGTTTAGAAATGATTAAAATTTAAAAAATGAAAAAACTATCAATACTTATACTTACAATTTGTTCAATAATTGCTTTTGGACAGAAAGTTTCTGATTATAAATATGTTTCTATTCCTGAAAAATTTCAAACTTTTAAAAACAGTTTTGATTTAGAAACAGTTTTAGCAAATGCTTTAAAAGGGAAAAAATATGTAATTCTTCCAAGCGATAAACTGAAGTGGCCGTCGGAAGCGATGGGGAACTCTTGTAGTATTATTAATGCAGATGTTATTAATGATAAGACAATGTTGAGAAACAGAGTGATCTTAGAGTTTAAAGACTGTAACGGTAAAACTATACTTCAATCGAAAGGTAATTCAACAATCAAAGAATTTGAAGAAGGTTTTCAAGATGCTTTAAAGCAAGCATTAGTTGCTGTTCCGGTTGCTAATCCGGTTGCAATCGTGGCTCAAAAGGAAGTTGAAGCACCTGTAAATAATACTGTTTCCAGCACTGTTGCGGTATCTACAGAAAATATAGTGAGTAAATACAGTAACGGAAAGTTAGATTTACAGAAAGTACAGATTGATAATAACCAGTTTATTTTAGTTAAACCTAATAGTTCTCTACCATTTGCAACTTTTAAAGCAACAACAAAAAGAGATGTTTTCCGCGTTAAATTGGAAAATGGAGATTCTACAATCGGCTATTTTGAAAATGGAAATATTGTAATAGAATTTCCTCAAGCGAATGGAGAATATTCTAAGGAGGTTTTTGCCGGAAAATAAATATAAAAGAAATCTATATATTAAAATAATTAAATTCTCCTCATTAAAACAATGCAGGAGAATTTGAATTTAATAAAACTAATCATGAAAAAAATCTGTACATTTTTATTGATCGCTTTCTCAGCATATTCCAATGCACAAAGTAATTTAAATGTTAAGCTAAATGAAATCAATTTTGGAGCATCCAGTTCTCCTACCAATTTCATAAAACTTAATGATCTTATTATTTTTGCAGCAAACAGATATGCCAATGAAGGTCTAGAACCATGGTGTTATAATTCTGTAACAAAGAAATCAACCTTGTTGAAAGATATTTTTCCGTTTTCTAATAGTGGAATACCTACACCATCATCTTTTGTTAAAGTAAATAATAAGATTTATTTTTTAGGAAGAGAAAATTTTTCGGGATATCAAATTTGGGAAACCAACGGTACACCTGCCGGAACAGTAAAGGCAAAGGATATAAATTCTAACTATTTTATTGATGAACTTGTTGTTGTTGGAAACAAAATTTTCTTCTATCAAAATAAAGAATTATGGTCTTTTGATACGGTTTCAAATAATTTGTTACAATTAAAGACATTTGAGTATTCTGGAAATGTGAAATTATATTCATTCAATAATCAATTATTTTTGGCTGCAAATGACGGGATCTCCGGAAAAGAAGTCTGGAAATCTGATGGAACTGTTGCCGGAACCACTTTATTAAAAGATATAGCATTAAACAGCGGAAGCAGTATTTCTAATGATTTTAAGATTTTAACTCTGAATAATGGTAAATTTTACTTTATAGCAAATACTTCTACTGGATATCAACTTTATGAAAGTGACGGAACAACTGCAGGAACTATTTCGGTGAAGCCAATTCAAGGGATTGGTGAATTAAATGGGGCTTCAGCAGGTAATTATTTTGTGTTTTCAGGATTTGACCCAGCAGGAGGTGGCATAGAACCTTGGATATCAGACGGAACTGCTGCTGGTACGAAGATTTTAAAAGATATTCTTCCAGGAAATACAAGTTCGATGGGAAATAGTAAATTTTTTAAGATTAATAATAAAATATATTTTGACACAAACTCAAACGGAATAAGTCCAAGTTTTGGTAATTATATTTGGGAAACGGACGGAACAGAAGTAGGAACTGTCTTATTTAATACTCCCACCAATAATATCTTGTATGGTAAAAGTTCAGACGAACAACATTTAATTCTTACAAAGCCAAACGAACTCAATCGTTTTTGGGTAGCAAACGGGAATTCTACCCAAACGTTTGAAATTACAGGAATCGGAATGCCGTCCGATAATAGTTTTATAGATTTAAATTCTAAAATTTATCTTGCAGGAAGCACTGCAAAAAATGGGATGGAACTGTTTTCTTTAGATCCTGTTTTACAAGAAGCTACATTAGCATCAGATATTAGTAGATTTGAAAGTAGTTCACCGCATTCCTATGAATTATTAAATAATAATTTAATTTTTATTGCTGCAGACAAAGAGTTTGGAAATCAAATTTATAAAAGAGATAAAGCTACCCAGCAGTTGAATCGTCTTACAAGTATGTCGAGCGGATCATCTACAGGAATATTTACGGATTTTTCTGATACATTCTTTAAAGTCGGAAATTATCTTTACACAAAAAATAATTCTACTAATTTAAGAAGCATATTATACAGAACTGATGGCTCTACAGCTAATTCAATTGCAATTCCTACACCTGATATAACTACAGACAATACTTCCTTATATGCCAATCTGAGTGATAATACATTACTGTTTTCAGCATATAATAATATCATAGGCACAGAATTGTGGAAAATTGATAATACTTCAAACACTCCTGTTTTAGTAAAAGATATTTCTACAAATAATATGGGGAGCTTATATAATACCGATACTAAGACTGTAGTAATCAATGGTTATGCATATTTTGTAGCTAAAGATGATAATGGAAAAGCTGCAATTTGGAAATCAGATGGAACGGCTAATAATACTTTGAAAGCGATACAATTTATTCATGCAGATGGAAGTGATGGAGAAGTTAAAGTCTTAGGAACAATTAATAATAAGCTCTTATTTACAAAAAGAAAAGAAAATAGTAATCTTTCACAAAGTGAACTTTGGATATCAGACGGCGATCAGGCTTCTGCTGTTTTATTAAAATCTCATACTTCACCAATTACAGGAAACATCAAAAATGAAACTGAGATTTTTAATAATAAATTATATTATATTGCTTATGGCTCTCCTTCAGGACTTTATGCTACAGATGGAACTGTGTCTGGTACTACATTGGTAGCTTACAATCAGCTTTCTCTTAATGCTAAATTTAAAAAATGTGGAAACAAATTGTTTTTTACAAATAATTCAAATAGTCAATTATGGGTTACAGATGGTACAGGAAGCGGAACATTTAACTCATCAAATATTTCTTATAGTAGTATAAAAGACATGTCATGCGTTAATAATTATCTCTACTTTATGAATGGTGATAATAAATACATAATGAGAAGTGGTGGTACATTTGGAGATATCGCACTTTTAAATATTTTTATTGAAAATGATGAGAATCAGTTTTGGGCACTTGATGCTGTATCAAAATTGGCTACAGATAATGAAAAATTGTATTTAACGATATCTAGAGTAATTCCAGGAGAAGAATTGTATGAAGTAACAGACTTTCTACCATATCTTTCTATTAATGAAAACGATATTAAAAATACAAATTCAACTACAAATATTCAGATTTATCCAAATCCGGTTACCGACGTTTTCTCTATCAAAACTAAAGGTGATGACAAGATTGAAAAAATTAAAATCTTCGATACTTCAGGTAAATTGGTGAAGAATATTATATTCAATAATGATAAAATTAATATTGCAGATTTGCCTTCTGGATTGTATTTCTTAAAAATCAAAACAAATAAAGGTGATTTCTTTACTAAGATCATCAAGAAATAAAAAAATAGCCCTTACCTGAAATTCAGGTAGGGGCTTTTAATAACAGCTAACCATAAAAACAAAAATTATTAAGGCATTAGAACAGTGTCAATTACATGAATTACACCATTAGACTGATTAACATCAGATATTGTGATTTTTGCACTATTTCCTTTAGCATCCGTAACATACAGATCTTTTCCTTTTGTCCAGAAAGTAACATCTTCACCTTCAACAGTTTTCATCATACTTTTTCCGTTTCCGGCTTTTACCGCAGCCCAGATTTCTTTAGCACTATATTTTCCTGCAAGAACGTGGTATGTTAAAATTTTAGTAAGCATTTCCTTGTTTTCAGGTTTTACTAAAGTTTCTACTGTTCCTTTTGGAAGTTTTGCGAAGGCAGCATCTGTAGGAGCTAATACTGTGAAAGGCCCTTTTCCCTGTAAAGTTTCAACTAAACCTGCTGCTTTTACTGCTGCAACTAGTGTTTTGTGATCTTTAGAGTTTACAGCATTCTCAATGATATTTTTAGAAGGGTACATTGCCGCTCCACCTACCATTACTGTTTTTTCTTTCATTTGTGCAGTTAGATTTCCACTGAAAGCAAATGATAAAGCTACCATTCCTAGAACTGCGATTTTTGATCTTGTATTCATTTTTTTGATTGTTTAAATTAAATATTGTTTGATTTCTTATTCTTACCTACCATTTACGATGTAGATTCTGTTTTAGATTTAAAAATTATTTTTTTATTTAAATTATTTTTTCCTGCGTTAATAAAAGGTTGAATTCATTTCAAAATCATTTACGATATAAATTATTTTTTGGTTTTTCTTTATAATACAGTTTATTTCATTACATTTGGATTGAAAAATATTCGTTATTAAAACAAACTATTCGGAAGAGGAACTTATCGTTTTATTGAAAGAAAAAAACGAAGCTGGTTTTCATTATTTGTATGACCATTACTCTGGCGCGCTTTATGGTGTGATATTCCGAATTGTACAATCAAAAGAATATACAGAAGAAGTAATTCAGGATGTTTTCGTGAAAATCTGGAACTCCATTCTTCAGTATGACTCTACTAAAGGCCGATTTTATACATGGATGATCAATATTGCCAGAAATACGGCGATTGATTATTTAAAATCAAAAGGCTTTCAAAACGAGCTTAAAAACCAACCACTCCCTGATTTCGTATATAACAGTGCAGAACTTTCAACAACTAATAAATCATCCGACTTTATCGGGTTTAAAGATGTTCTTGGAGGTTTGGAGACTGATAAGCTGGAGCTTATAGATCTGGCGTATTATCAGGGATATACACAAAATGAAATATCCGAAAAACTGAAGATACCGCTGGGTACTGTTAAAACGAAAATGCGGAATGCATTGATAAAATTAAAGGATTTGTTAAAAGATTATCAATAAATTGAACACTAAGGAATACATATCATCCGGAATTTTAGAATCTTATATTCTAGGTTTTGCTTCTCAAGAGGAGGCAGGCATTTTGGAGTGTGTGATGAAGAACAATGCTGAAGTTAAAGCAGCTTTTGAAGAAGCTCAAAAAACTTTGGAAGATTTGGCAACGGCTCAGGCTGTGACTCCTCCAAATGATTTAAAATCTAAGATTTGGAATAAAATTCAACAGGAACAGATTGTTGAAGAAGTGAAACCTGTAATTTCAGAAGTAAAACAAGATCTGAAAGTTCAGGGAGAAATAAAAGAGATTAATACTCAGAAAAATAACAACTGGAAATCCTATGCTGTTGCAGCATCGGTGTTGTTTTTAGTAAGTGTTGCCGGAAATTTATTTTGGATGAATACACAGTCTAAAAACAAAGAAGTTATTGCAAAACTTGAAACTGAAAAACAGTCTAAAGATTTAGCATATCAAAAAATGCAGCAGAAATGGCAAATGTTGTCCGGTGCAGATATGCAGATGGTTGTGTTGAAAGGTGTTGAAAAACATGCGGATTCCAAAGCAATGGTTTTCTGGGATAAAAAATCTAAAGAAGTGTACTTAAATGCCGATAGCTTACCAAAAGCTCCGGAAGGAATGCAGTATCAGCTTTGGGCGATTGCAGACGGTAAACCTGTAAGTGCAGGAATGTATACGGAAGAAAAAGACAGTAAAATTGCTCTTTCAAATATAGAAAATGCTCAGGCATTTGCCATAACTCTTGAAAAAAAGGGTGGAAGTGCAACGCCGACTATGGAAAATATGTACGTGATGGGCGGAGTTTAATATTCGTATTAAACGACGATATAATATAAAAAGCTCTTGAATCAAGAGCTTTTTTTTACTTTTTATGAATTGAAAAATTCCCAGATTACTTTGGCTTTACTTTTCCCAAGAATTTCTTCCAGAGTCTCTAAATTGGACTCTTTTATACGTTTTACCGACTTTAATTTAGATAAAAGTAACTCAATTGTTTTCTCCCCAACTCCCGGAATTTCTTCCAACTCAGATTTTATGGTAGAATTTGTTCTTCTGGTTCTGTGATGTTTTACGCCAAAACGGTGGGCTTCATCTCGAACTCTCTGGAGAATTTTAAGCGTTTCAGATTTTTTATCAAGATATAAAGGAATCGGATCTTCTGGGAAGAAAATTTCTTCTAATCTTTTGGCGATCCCGACAATGGTAATTTTTCCGTAAAGTCCTAATAATCTTAAACTTTTTACAGCAGAAGAAAGCTGTCCTTTTCCACCATCGATCAAAATTAATTGTGGCAGAGCATCACCTTCATCCAACAATCTTTTATATCGACGGTAAATAACTTCTTCCATCGTTGCAAAGTCATTCGCACCTTCCACTGTTTTTGGGTGGAAAATTCTGTAATCTGCTTTGCTCGGTTTTCCATCTTTAAAGACAACACAAGCAGAAACCGGATTGGTTCCCTGAATATTCGAGTTGTCAAAACCTTCGATATGTCTTGGCTCAACAGGCATTCTCAGCAACTTTTGCATTTCTGCCATGATTCGGTTGGCGTGTCTTTCCGGATCTATGATCTGAACTTGTTTTAGTTTTTCTAAACGATATTCTTTTGCATTTTTCTCGGAAAGTTCAACGATTCGTTTTTTGTCACCCATTTTGGGAACGATCAATTTTACATTCGGAATTTCAACAGATAAATGAAAAGGAAGCAGAACTTCTTTAGAATCTGAATCGAATTTCTGACGAATTTCAATCAAAGCTTCTTCCATAATATCTTCGTCCGATTCTTCAAGAATTTTCTTAATTTCTGTCGTGAAACTTTGAATGATATTTCCGTTTCTGATCTTAAAGAAATTTACATAAGCAGCGGTTTCATCACTTGTCATTCCAAACACATCTACATCGTCTATATTTGGATTAACAACGGTATTTCTTGACTGATAATCTTCCAAAATATCCAGTCTTTCTTTAATAATTTGGGCTTGTTCAAATTGCAGATTTTCAGCATGTTTCATCATTTGATTAATCAGATATTCTTTTGCTTTTCGGAAATCTCCTTTTACAATTCCGCGGATGGCGTCTATTTTTTCATCATAATCTTCCTTGCTTTCCAGATCTTCACAAGGTCCTTCGCAATTTTTGATGTGATATTCAAGACAAACTTTATATTTTCCTTCTGCAATTTTGGTTGGAGCTAAATTTAAATTACAAGTTCTAAGTTTGTAAATATGTTTAATAGTTTCCAGTAAAATCTTTGCAGGACGTACTTTTGCGTAAGGTCCATAATATTCTGAACCGTCTTTAATTTTTGTTCTCGTTAAAAATATTCTTGGAAAATTTTCATTTTTAATACAGATCCAAGGATAGGTTTTATCATCTTTCAACATGACATTGTAAAATGGCTGATGTTCTTTTATCAGATTGTTTTCCAATAAAAGAGCGTCGTATTCGCTGTTTACAATGGTAGTTTCTAATCGTTGGATCTTGCCAACCATTATTCTTGTTCTGTAACCCGGAAGGTTTTTGTTGAAATAGGAGAGAACCCTTTTCTTTAAATTTTTTGCCTTTCCGACATACAATAAATGCTCATTTTTATCATAATAACGATAAACACCGGGTTCGGAAGGTAAAGTTTTGAGTTGTAATTCTAAAGAAGGATTCATATAACAAAATTACGGAATTTTGCTTTTATCTGTTGATACTAATATTTTTTTAACCTATTTTAAATTTTAGATAACAAATCTTTTCGGCCGTCGATATAAGATAAATGGTCGTCAAAGCTTACTTCCACGAATAAAATCTTATTTCCTTGTTTTAAAATTTTTAAAGAACCATAAATTTTTTCACCCTCAAAGAATACTGAATGGTTGATAAGTCTTTCTTCACTTTCAAATAGCTGTAATATTTTACGATTTTCGGCTTTGAAATTTTTCCATTCTTCTAATGATTTTTTATCATTTTTTTCAAAAGAGTAAACGGTGATCATTGCATTATCACTCATCCAAATTTTATCAATAATAGGATTTTGAAGTGATGTTATTTCATAAAAACCTTTCGGAACATGAACATTAAAGCCGTTTTTCGAGTAGGCGTAATTTTCGGGCACTTCTTTATTGTCATCCTTTACATTACCGTCCAAAATGTAGAATTTTTTCATTTTTGAAGCCAATTTTACCACTTTAAATAGCTTTTTATAATCATGAAAATTAATATTTTTGGCATGTTTTTCAATGATTTTTTGATATTCGACTATTCTTTCGGAAGGAAGAAACTTTTTATCAATATTGTCGACCTGATTTTTTATGGATGGATCTTTAATTTTTAAATCATTAATAACTTTGGTGTCAACAATTTCAGTCACTTCCAGATTTCTTTTAAATAAAATTGGATCTTTGATGACATCCTCAGACTTAAGATATCTCCCCATCGTTTTATAATTGGTCTGATAGGGAATATGATCAAGATTTTTCACGTAACTACCAGCATGAGCAACATCATCCGCTTTCGAACAGCCCTTGAAAACCCGTCCCAAAGCTCCCCAGAATAATAGACTGAAAAGAAGTATTGTGTTGATGTAGAGTTTCATGATGATAATTTTAATGCAAAAATACAATTTCTAATTTTTCATTAAAAACAAAAAAAGCTGCAGAAAATTTCTACAGCTTTGTACATTGTATAAATGGATATATTATCCGTTTGTCATCTGAGTATATTCACTCACCAAGAAGCTGAAATAATCCCATTCAACAGATTTTTTAGGATATTTTTTCATGAATTCTGCATTATCTCCAAAAAGGAAATCATAGTTATCTTCAAAATCATCTTTGTGAAGCCACATTACTTTATTACCTTTTTTAACGTAATAAGATTTAATAACACCACCTCCTAATTGAGGAGAACCCATCACAGAAAATCCGGTTGTTTCCTTTGCTCTAGGATCGTAATAAACAGAAATAATATCATCAAATCCAGGGTTGATAACCTGCATTAGGAATTCTTTATCATCTTTCTTATTTTTAAGAGAAACAGTTTGGTTTACAAAATGAATACGCTCGTTTGTTGTATTCTTATTTAAACTTTTTGTTCCAAAATTTCTGATATTTCCCATGTACTTGGCCACTTTTGCATACTTTTCAGCGTTGCTTGGGTAAACATACATTTCGTCAATTTGATCAGCATTAAAAGTCGTGCTCTTTTTTGAGATACTGTCTTTGATAGCAACTTCGAAGATCTGTCCTTTTTTAGTATCGATTTTTCCACAAAATCCTTTGTGAGTTGTTCCGTCCTTTAAAATTACAGTAGATGTTTTCTTAGGAGATGGAGTATTGAATCCTTCATTAAAAAGATACATTTCCATTTTTTTGATGTCTTCTTTTGAGTATTTTACCTTATCCTGGGCAAAAGTTGCAACGCTTACAAAGCAGAATGCAAGCAGTAAAGCTCTAAATTTCATAGTTTATTGTTTTTATTTTCGAACGTAAAAGTAATGAAATAAATCACTTGTTTTGAAAAATAAATACTGCCCGAAATTTTACTTTTACAGTTGTTGTTAAAAGTGTAATTTTAAGCAAAATTAAGACAATGATATACGGGATAGATGTTTTCGGTTTCCATGACGTATTGGAAATCTGTAAAAATCCAAAAAAAGCGAAACTTAATAAAGCTTCAAAAGATCAAATTTTAAAATCACAGAAAAACGTTCAGAAAATTGTTGAGTCCGACAGATGTGTGTACGGGATCAACACCGGTTTTGGACCTCTTTGCGATACCAAAATTTCTGCTGACGAAACAGCACAATTACAATATAATTTAATCATTTCTCACGCAGTTGGTGTAGGAAAACCGATTGATAAAGAATTTTCAAAGATCATGATCATTGCTAAAGTTCATGCATTGTCAAAAGGTTTTTCGGGAGTTTCTTTGGAAGTGATCGAGAGATTGATCACGATGCTGGAGAAAGATATTATTCCGGTAGTTCCTGAACAGGGTTCTGTTGGGGCTTCGGGGGATTTGGCGCCTTTGTCACACTTAGTTTTGCCACTTTTAGGTTTAGGACAAGTTTGGGAAGGAGATCAGATTTTCGAAACTGCTGAAATATTAGAAAAACATAACCTTGAACCGTTGACTTTAGGTCCAAAAGAAGGATTAGGATTAATTAACGGAACTCAGTTTATTTTAGCTCATGCAATCAAAGGATTAGAGAAATTCGAATATCTGTTGGATCTTGCTGATTTGACGGCTGCAATGAGTTTGGAAGCTTACAGAGGTTCTGAAAGTCCATTTAAAAAAGAACTTCATGACATCAGACCATTTGAAGGAAGCAAAAAAGTAGCGGCAAGAATGGTTAAATTTCTGAAAGGTTCTGAAAATATGAAGGCTCATGAAGAGTGTGAGCGTGTACAGGATCCTTATTCGATGAGATGCGTTCCTCAGGTTCACGGAGCGAGTAGAAATGCTTTTGAACATCTTAAATTAATGGCGAATACAGAGTTGAATTCTGTAACAGATAACCCAATTGTTTTAAGTGCTGAAGAATCTATTTCAGGAGGAAATTTCCACGGACAATTAATGGCGATGCCTTTAGATTATGCAACATTAGCTGCGGCTGAGTTAGGAAATATTTCTGATAGAAGAAGTTATTTATTATTGGAAGGAAAATATGGGTTACCAAGATTATTAACGGAAAGTTCAGGCTTAAATTCAGGTTTCATGATTCCTCAATATACTTCTGCGGCGTTGGTTACAGAAAATAAAACATTGTGTTTCCCGGCTTCTGCAGATTCAATTCCTACAAGTTTGGGTCAAGAAGATCATGTTTCGATGGGAAGTATTTCGGGAAGAAAATTCAATCAGGTTCTTGGCAATTTGGTTAATATTTTGTCTGTTGAATTAATGTTTGCAGCGCAAGGATTAGAATTCAGAAGACCTGCAAAATGTTCAAAAATTATTGAAGAAAACTTTGCAATCATCCGTTCTAAAGTTGCAAAACTTGAAGAGGACAGATTGATCGGAAAAGATATGTTAGCAATTGCTGAATTGATTAATGATAGAAAATTTGTTGTGAATTAGTTTTTTAAACATAAAATATATGAAGGCTTCCTTGAAAAAGGGAGCTTTTTTGTTTTAAATTTTTCTCTCGCTGATTTTGCAGATTAAGCAGATGTTTGTGTTTATTTTTTTGTGTTATTTGTGAAAATATTTGTGAAAACTTGTGTTTAAAAACAGTAAATAAATTGCTTTTTAAATTAAAGATATATACAAACATCTGCTTAATCTGCAAAATCAGCGAGACACAAATCACAAGAATAATTTAAAAATATTAATTTAGCAAAAGTAAAAACAACACGATGACAATAACAAAAACAGATTCCTCGAACGTAGATTTTCAAAATCTTGTAAAACTTCTTGACGCCGATTTGGCCATTCGTAACGGTGACGACCATGCATTCTATGATCAATTTAACAAAATTGATATGATTAAAAACTGTATCGTTATTTATGTTGATAACAATCCGGCAGCTTGTGGCGCTTTCAAAAAATTTGAAGATGATACCGTTGAAATCAAAAGAATGTACACCCATCCGGATTTTAGAAAAAGAGGTTTTGCAGGAACAATCGTAAAAGAATTAGAAAACTGGGCAAAAGAAATTGGCTATAAAAAAGCTGTTCTGGAAAGCTCTTTAGAGCAAAATGAAGCTCTTTCAGTTTATGAAAAAAGTGGTTATCAAAGAATCCCGAATTATGGACAATACATAGGAATTGATAAGAGCGTTTGCTACGAAAAAACATTGTAAATCATAGTCTTATATTATTTTTAGCATAGTAAAATTAATGCAAAAATCATGTGAAGTTAATTTTTAAGGAACTGTAATTCAAGAGAAAGTGATATCTTGTATTACCAAATAAAAATTAATTTATATGAAAAAAAACGTATTTTATGTGATGTTTCTGCTTTTTGTGGCGGTTTCATGTAACAGGGACGAACTTCAGAATCAGGTAACCGAAATAGAGGTTGCTCAAAAAGATCCTCTCGACGCAAAACAAATTAACGGTAAAATTAATGAGTCTATTAAAAGTACCGGATCATTCTCATGGGCGAAATCTTCCGACCATTTTGTCTGGAGTGCTATTTTTCAAGGAAATAAAGTCGCTTCAATTGGCTTTGGTTCTTCAAAAGATGACTTTGACAGAAGTCTGTCTTCTGATAATGAACAAATTCAAAATGAAATTCTAGCACTTATCGAGAAATATGAAGGAAAAGAAAAAAGCAGAGTTTTACTTAATGCTGATAAATATTTGAATCAGATTGATGTTGCGATTGAAAAGCAGGAAACTGTGATCGCTCTTCGTAAAATGAAAAACATTCGTTATCTGGAGCCTGCCGATTATCATTATTTCGAAAATGAAAATAAATTCAATGGAATCGCAAAATCAAGCGGTAGTTCAGGATGTGGTTTTGAATCAACTGCTTTAAGTGCTGCTGACTATACAACCGTAACTCCCAACGCAAAAGCACCGTGGTCATTTGCAAAACACAATATTACAAGTGCTTGGAGCTACAGTACAGGAGCTGGCGTGACGATTGGCTTGATCGATTCCGGAGTTTCTCCTGAACAAAGTTTGTTGGGAAGCAGTTTTAATAATGGATTATCATCTGGAAGAACGATCAGTAAAGTTGGAGTGCATGTAGATTCTGTCTGGCCATGGGCTACAGGCTACGATGGGCCAAACGATCAGTGTGGACACGGAACAAGCATGGCTTCCGCAATGGCAGCTCCAAGAAATAACCAAGGACAACCTGTTGGAGTAGCTTACAACGCAAATTTAATTGCTTATCGTGCAGCAACCAATGTTGTTTTGGATGGATACCACGAACAAAACGGAGTGAAAATAGCTTTCACAGAATTAGCGAATAATAACAGTGTAAAAATTATTTCCATGTCAATGGGACACATTTTTTCAGTGGGTAAAATTGAAGATGGAGTGAAATACGCTTACTCAAAAGGAAAACTAATTTTCTGTGCAGGTGGAACTTCTACAAGCTTCACTACTTTTGTTGGGGTTATTTTCCCTGCCTGGATGCCTGAAACACAAGCAATAACCGGAGTCAAAGAAAATACTTCCAATCAGAAATGTGATGTTTGCCATTCAGGAGCGGAAATTGATTTTACCTATCAAATGGAAAGAGCTTCAGGAAATAATATTCCGGTTCTAAGTTATTATAACGCACAAACCGATTATGTGGGAGGATCTTCCGTAGCAACTGCTTCTACAGCTGGAATTGCAGCATTAGTTTGGTCTAAAAATCCGTCATGGACGAGAGAACAGGTCTTGAATAAAATGAGACAGTCGGCAACCTATTATCCAAGTCCGAATTCGGATTACGGATACGGAAATATTAATGTTTTACAGGCTGTTCAATAAGATTTAACTGAAAATTTAATTTTAACCACAAAAGGCACAAAAGATTTATGCTTAAATTATTTTTAAGCTTATGAGTTCACTGTAAATTAAGAGAACAGAAGTTTGAAAAATCTTTGATTTTTATGAACTTTTGATTAGCTCAAATTTACATAAATAAGATCTTTTGCAACTTTTGTGGTTAAATTTTTTATTAATTTAAATTAATCTCCCAACTGATAATCTAAAGGAAGCATATTTTCAATTTTATTTTTTGAAAAATCTCCTTCAGTGATGAGTAGATCAGGAGTGGTGATGTTTCCGTCTTTTGAAACTTCAAATGTTTCATCTTCGGGATGTAGAAAAGAAGATAAGATTACGGGTGCTGTGCTTTTAACAAAGTCTTTTCCTTTTCTTTCAAAAAAATATTTGGGATAATTAACCTGAAGCATATCTGCAAAGCTGAAAAGGACTTCTTCACCAGACCTTTTTACATAATCAGCATCAGGAATTTTTGTTTTTGTGATCGCCAGCGCGTAAGGTTTTTCATTATTTTTTCGTCTCAGAATATCACTCATATCTTCGGGAATATTCATATTTCTTGAATTTTTCATCATTTCTGAAAAGTTCTTCAATGTTTTTAATTCTTCTTCAGTCGGATATTTCGGATTGGGGAATTTTACGACTTTATTGACAATAAATCCATCTTCTGAAACCTTATTGTTATAAATACTTCTGAAAAAGTGCAGTAAACTTCCGTCAAAAGCATTCATTCTATTAAGTTTTACTTTGTCTGAAGCTTTTGTTTCTTTAAAAAAACTTGTCCCTGAATAATTGACCATTTTAGACTCAAAATCTGCCGAATAATTGATGAGGTTGTATTGTATCTCGTAGCCTAAATTTTTATTTTCGATAATTAAAGTCTGTGGAGCTTTTACTTTCAGGATCTTATTAGCTTTATCGTATGCAAATTTTAAAGATCGCTGATTTTTAATTCTCACATTTTCTCTATCCGAACCAATGAATGTATCTAGAAAATAATAGATATAATTTTTGTAGGCTTCTTCGGTGTACGGGATAATTTTAACCTCTTCAATCGTATTGGTTTTAATTAAAACAACCTTCAGTGTTTTATTAATAACTTCGGAAAGCTTAGTTGTAAAAGTTTCATAATTTTCCTTTTGAAAAACCAGACTTCCTATGGTTTGTGAAGCTAAATTTAAAGTAAAGCTACCATCTTCCTTTGAAGTAGTGCTGATTTTTGTACCGTCCAGATAAATATTGACATTGGCAATTTTCTGTTCGGCATCATTCACGACCGTACCTTTAATGATCTGAGCAAATACACTATAAAAAGGTAGTAAAAATAGAAATAGTAGTATCGTTTTTTTCATGGTAAAACAATATTACTATATTTATAGTGATAAAAAAAGTTTTTATTAAATATTCGATGATGAAAATAATTTACCCGATTCTCACGCTCGTCATACTCAGCGAACCGCCAATTAATTCATCATTAAATAAAACTAAATTTTCCGCTTTATCTTTCAATCCCAATGTATAGATCAACGGTAAATAATGATCCGGAGTGGGAACTGCATACTGTAAAAATGTTCCCTGTTTCTGATAATCAATAATAGGTTGGAAATTACCATCCAGAAGCCAATTGTTGGTTTTCTCTCTGGCTTCAATTGCCCAGTCCCAGCCGGCTCCAACGGTATCAATATTTTTCCAGTCGATCAATCTTAAATTATGAACAATATTTCCGCTTCCTATAATAAGAATTCCTTTTTCGCGGAGTTTATTTAATTTTTGAGCCAACTCAAAATGATATTGCGGAGGTTTTGTATAATCAATGCTTAATTGAATCACAGGAATATCTGCATTAGGATACATATGTTTTATAACAGACCACGCCCCATGATCTAGTCCCCAATTATGATCTTCCTCAACCAAAATAGGAGATAAAAGTTCAGCTGTTTCTTTTGCCAGTTCAGGACTTCCGGGAGCGGGATATTCTACATCGAACAACGCTTTCGGAAAGCCTCCAAAATCATGAATCGTTCTCGGCATATCCATTGCCGTCACAAAAGTTCCCTGTGTATACCAATGAGCGGAAATACACAAAATAGCATTCGGTTTCGGAATCTCTGTTGCCGCTTTTCTGAAACCCTGTACAAACTGATTTTCTTCAATAGCATTCATCGGCGAACCGTGCCCAAGAAATAAAACAGGCATTCTTTGTGTGCTTTGAAAATTGTCACTGATGTTTTGTAAGTCGTTAAGGTTCATAATGTAGTATTAAGAAAGAAAAAGGTTCAAGGTTTTTAGAAAATCCCTGAACCTTTTATGATTAAATTTTTTGGATGTTTGAGGTGTTTTTATTTTAATAGGATTGCATCCTATTCTTGAATATGTCGCCCCTTCGGGGCTCCCCAAAAATCCGTTTTTATTATGCTTGTTTTACAAACTGTAAATCTCCGGCTAATTTTACATCTTCGCTTACCATTACACCTCCGGCTTCAAGAGCAGCATTCCAGTTTAATCCGAAATCTTTTCTGTTGATTTTCCCTTCAAAAGAGAAACCTGCTTTAGTATTTCCCCATGGATCAACATTGATTCCGTTAAAATCTACCTCAAGAGTGATAGGTTTTGTAATTCCGTTGATTGTTAAATTTCCGGTTACAGCACCGTTCAATGCCTGAGAATCGAAAGTAATTGTTGGGTTAGCTTCTGCATTGAAAAACTCAGCAGATTTAAGGTGATTATCTCTGTCTGCATTGTGGGTTGAAACGGAATCAGTCTGAATCGTTGCAGTCGTTTTAGCATTTGCAAAAGTATCATCATCAGCATCAATTTCTGCAGTGAAGTTGGTGAAGTTACCTTTAATGTTAGAGATCATCATGTGTTTTACTTTGAAAGTAATTTCACTATGTGTTGGGTCTAGGTTCCATTTTGTTGCCATTGTAATATGTTTTTTATTGTTATTTATACTGCAAATTTAGGATAAGGAAGAGGTACAAATCATTGACGTAGGATAAGAAATAAATATGATAACAATTTTAACTTCAAATTAACATTACAATGAAGGGAAAATCTATTACTCATTACCAATTATTCATTACTTATTCTTTAGAAGCTATTTCCCGCTTTCCATTACAATTTTTTTTTTTTCAAAAAAGGATTTTCATTGCAATCGGGGCTAGGTATTGGTCGCCATCATTACGATTTGTCTTTGCGAGGAAAGCGAAGCAATCTCAAAACATAATAAATATTTATAACGAATTACCATACAGTTTGTCATTCCGTATGAATTTCAACAATCATTATTACAATATAAATATAGATTCCACGCTCCACTACGTTCCGCTCTGAATGACAAAGAAAAGACACCGTACAGCTATTGTTGATAGTGTTTCAAAAACCACCACCAAACCTTATCATTAAGGTAAGAATTTATTTCCATCAAAATATTACGCTCATTTTACGAATCTTTTAATTTAACAAATATTCAGTGTATTTAGTTCATTTTGTTGAAATTATATGAATAAAAATGTTTATTAATACCATCTTTAACAAATTTATTTTTAATAAGAAAACAATAAATGTTCATTTTTTAAATTTTTCAAACCTAAACAAAAATTTTTATTTTAATATTACTTCTTTTGACAAAAATGCAATCAGATTGTTTAATTACATTTTTTATTTCTGAAGATAAATCTTTTGTAATAAATATCTTAGCTTTATTTTATTCTAGTATAATTATTTAACTATGGCTTCAAACCAAAGAGGTAATTTTTTTAATTAATTTGTTTTCAGAAAAATAATTTAATCATATCTGAAAATTTCCAATAACTGTGGTTTTATGATATTTTATAAGATGTAAATTTTCACATCTTATTTTTTGAAAAGAAATAATCACTGATTAGTAAATAGTTAATTAAAATAACATTGGCGCAATTGTGTATTGCGTAAATTTGATGTTATGTGTGATTTCGAACAGCCGAAACAAGAAAAGAGATTATAATGAAATATAAACATATAAAGGGAAACGAAATTGAAGGAGAGCTTGACATTTTTGTTTCTCATAATGAAGATGAAGAGAATGGTGTAATTACAAAATGGGACGAAGTATTAATACACGGAAATCCAGAAGGACTAAAATCACTTGCAAAACTTCTTTTAGAAATAGCTGAACTTAATCAAGAAGAAGTGGAAAATAAATACTTGCCAATTGGAGCAAGAGAACACTATCATTTGACACCTAATATTGAATTGTCGAAAAGTTCAAACAGTGTAATAATTGGAAGACTTGACGCAAAAGGAACAGGGAATTTTTACGATAGATTTATACCGAAAGACAAAAAAACTAAATTATAAATTGGACGACAAAAAAAACACACATAACAGCCGTTTGGCGAGATTTGGGGTTTAGTCTTAATGGAAAGTTGGTTTTGTATTTAAAAAAATTGTGTTTAACCGAAAAATATCGCCTCATTATTCCCCAACCTCGCCAAGCGCCAGAATGTTAATAATAGATATAACTAAATATCAAAAAATGATAAAAAATAAATAATAATCGTATATCAATTTTATAAAAACTATTATGAATTTAAATCTCATTACGTTTATTTCAGAATATAATCGACTAAAAATGATTAGTATTCATGAGCCTTTAGAGATGCTTAAAAAGCTTTCACAAACTCACAATGATGAAGTACTTATCGCAAGGCTAACTTACCGCGCAGGAATTATTAACTTCGATACAGATTTTTTTGAAAAAGCTGTTGCTGCAACAAATTTTAATTTGGATGAAATTCTTAAAAATACTAATGGTTTAGAGATGACTATGAAAGATTTTTTAACCTTTATTGCAATTCAAGTTGGCGAAGAAGTTGCAAAATTTTATGATAGAGAAGTTGCCAAAATATAAGTTTAGAAAAAAGGAAAGAAGAAATTTATAAATCTCAAAAAACGATAATACATGAATCTTAATAAAATAGTGTTAAAAATATTTTTCTTATTTGTTTTGATACTGAATCTGGATGTTTCCGCTCAAGAAGTAGAACTTGACTTAATAGGAAATTGGAATTTAACTGACTTTTGGAGTAATGAAAGTAAAACAATTTTTACAAAAGATGGATATATTTCGATGACTATAAATGGGGAAAAAATTGATGGGAAAAATTTCATAATTCGCGGTGGATCAAATGATGGCGAAAAAGGAGAAATGAAATATGTAATAAATACGAAAATAAGTCCAATTCAAATTGACATTATTGCACTCAAAGATAATATTGAGAAAGGTAGAATTCTTGGTATTATAATTCCAGTTAATCACACGAAAATATTAATGGTTTTGAGTTTTGATGGAAAAAGGCCAGAAGCAATTAATGACGAAAATTTCGAACAAACTTTGATTTTATACAAAACAGAATAAAAACTGCAACTATTTAGAAGATTTATTTGAACAAATAGAATGCCTTTATAAAATATCTCAGCAAATAAAAAAGGTTACCAGTTAACCTTTTTTATTGCTTCGAAATCGGTTTCTTGAGCAAGCATCAAAACTTTATATTATAGACTAAATCTCAAAAAACGATAATAAAATGTTTTATGTAAAAGAGATTTCCATTCACGAAAATTATGTTGGTCATATAGCTTATAATAAAATTGACATTATGAACAAAATAATTTTCTTTTAAGAGTTTTCTTTCTGAAACCTCGTAGATGAATAATATAGTGCCCCTTTTTTAGGGGCATTATATTATTGTGCTTTTACTTGCTCTATCTTTATGAATATTTTAGTGAGGTTGGGTTGGGCAGTGCCTGAAGTAGGGGCTCCTGCCATAATGGTTGCGGTATAAGCAGTTTTTGAAGAAGCATTACTGTCTATCCAGGTATATCTTCTATGCTCAGGTCCGCCACTGGCTCCATCTATAATCCCTATGTTCCCCCAGTAAGCATTTCCCATTGCCCCTGTGCCTTGAGGATACCAGATAGCTGATGCATCTCCCATACCGCCCCATACTCCTGAAGTAATATTGTTTGTTGTTACAGCCGCACCAATATAACCGCCATATTCGGTATTATAATTCCAATACAGATTAACGGTAGAACCTGTATTATTGTACAACTGTACATTAGGATTTGCAAGGGTTGTACCACTTGTAGTATCAAATATTACCCTAATCGAATATTTACCATCTGAGGTAGTAAGAGGAAAAGTATAAGCTTGTTTCCCGTTGGGATCGGTTGTTAGGGTTGGATATCCCATCACAGCAACAGATGAAATGTCTGCACGACTAGTATTTCCTACTGTAGCAGTACAGTTTTGTCCTGCTGTTAAGAAAGGAACAGTGGTGCTGTTCATAGGAAGAGTCATATTATTAGCAGTGGTAGGTGTTCCATTCACTGAGAATACCAATTCGCCATCACCAAACTCTAGAGTTCCGGGTCTTAGTTGGAAGGTTAATCCGTTTACGGTAAAAGGAGCTCCTG
>Ga0302167_10000302_pt1 | contig 25118 bp, 21 predicted proteins | sample I_Fen_N1_1_FD_193496 | JGI IMG/M metagenome (GOLD analysis project Ga0302167, IMG submission 193496) | Peat permafrost microbial communities from Stordalen Mire near Abisko, Sweden - I_Fen_N1_1 | ecosystem: Environmental > Terrestrial > Soil > Wetlands > Permafrost | place: Sweden: Abisko...
AATAATGGAGATATCTTATTAGGCACTGCATCACCTTATGTAAGCCCTCCCAATGGAATACATTTCATATCACCACCTTCAACAGCTTCCCAATTTACTGATTTGGGAAAAATAGAGTCTATTCAGTTTTATAACGACATGGTAGGTTATGCAGGGGGCTCTCAAAAATTATTTAAAACTACGGATGGAGGAATTACCTGGAATTCTATTTTCGAAGCAACAGGCTATTTAGACTATGTAAATGTAATTAACGCTACTAAAATTAATATATCTGCAAATTCTGGAAAAAAATATACTAGTAATAATGCAGGAGCAACATGGATAGAAACTACAAATTCTAATACTCCTCAATTTTATTTTATCAATGAGAATTTAGGCTATTACTTTGATTCCAACTCTGACCTTTACAGAACCACGGATGGAGGCGCTACTTCTCAACTTGTTGTTCCAGGTACAAACTATTATAATTCAAATATTACAGATATTAATGCTTTTAAATATTTTAACAACAAAATTATAGCTATAGGAGATTATTCGGATATCTTTATAGTTGACTTTTCAAATTTATCTTTAGCAACCAATGAAAATGATATTGTAAACAAAAATGACTCAAAACTATTATTATACCCTAATCCCACTACTTCTTCTATTTTCTTTAAAACAAACGTTACTTTAGATAAAGTTCAGGTTTATGATACAAATGGAAAAATAGTTTCATTTACCAAAGAAAATAATGGTATCAATATATCACAATTACCACAAGGAATTTACTTTGTGAAATTTGAATCGAACGGAAAATGGTTGACTCAAAAGATCATTAAAAAATAAAATACATTATTAAGCCATCAACTCAGATGGCTTATTTTTTTTTAATATTGCTGAAATTTACAAATCAATTAATATTTTTGTAATACTCAAAGAAGGATATACAAATGCTGTTTGAATATAAAACCATAGAAAAACCTATAGAAAATACTTTATTAAAAGAAAAAGGAAGCAAGTTCATCGGATTTGCCTTTCCCGTAAATAATGAAATTGAACTTAAAGCCGCTTTAGAAAAAATTAGATCAGAACATCCAAAAGCTACGCATCATTGTTACGCTTTCAGAATGGGTTTAAATGGCGAAAATTATCGCGCAAATGACGACGGCGAACCATCCGGAAGTGCAGGATTACCAATTTACAATCAATTATTAGCTCACGAAATTACAAATGTCTTAGTTATTTCAGTTCGTTATTATGGTGGAACAAAATTGGGAGTTTCAGGTTTGGTTAAGGCTTATAAAGAATGTGCAAAAATCACTTTAGACGACGCCAATATTATTACTAAAGAATTAGAAACGGAAATAGAAATTCAATTCAGTTTTAATCAACAAAACACGATCTTCACCTTGCTTTCTAAATTTGATGCTAAAGTTTTAAATTTTGATGCTAATGAAAACTGTATCCTCACTGCATCATTAAAAATAGCACAAAAAGAAAGCATCTCAGACAAATTGTCCGAGATGCAGAATATTTCGTTTGAATTTATTGATTAATTTCTTCTCCCCCCCATCAATAAAGATGCCCAGTAAAGAAGTTGTGCTAAAGATCCTATTGCTGCTACAACATAGGTTCTGGCTGCCCATTTCAGACTGTCCTGAACGCCAACATATTCTTCAGCCGTTACAGTTCCGGTATCTTTCAGCCATTTCATTGCTCTATTACTCGCGTCATATTCCACGGGAAGTGTTACGAAAGCAAAAAGCGTTGTAAAGGCAAACATCAAAACTCCGATCGCCAAAACAATCGTATTTCCGTTTGGATCTTGAATTGATCGAGTCGCAGCCATAATACCAATACCTGCGATAAGAACGAATTGCATCAAATTAGAACTAACATCAACTATAGGAACTAATTTTGAACGCAATTGAAGCATAGAATATCCCACAGCATGTTGCACGGCATGACCACATTCGTGAGCAGCAACAGCTGCAGCCGCGGCATTTCTCTGCATATAAACACCTTCCGAAAGATTGACTGTTTTGTCAGCAGGATTATAATGATCTGTCAACTGTCCGGGAACCGAAATCACCTGAACATCATTAATTCCATTATCTCTCAACATTTTTTCGGCAACTTCCTTTCCGGAAAGCCCGTTTCTAAGGTGTACATTGGAATAATATGCAAACTTGGATTTCAATTTTGATGAAACGTACCAGCTTACCAACATTGAAATACCAATAATTATGTAATAACCAATCATTTTTATTTGATTTAATGTATAATTTTAACCTTTAAGATGTAAAAACTGTGCCAAAGTATTACATTTTATTTATTTATATTTGCTTTACAATTAGCCCTACTAAACTATGTCTACAATTGCAATTATTGAAGTAAAAAGCCAAAAAGAATTAAAACAATTCGTAAGATTTCCGATGGATCTTTATAAAAATAATCCTTATTATGTTCCTTCTTTTATTAAGGATGAATTTAAAATTTGGGATGCAAAAGAAAATCCGGCTTTAAACTATTCACAATCAAAGCAATATCTGGCAATAAAAAACAATAAGGTAGTTGGAAGAATCGCTGTCATTATCAATCATAAGGAAGAAAAAGAATTAGGCGTTAAAAAAGTTCGTTTCGGATGGATTGATTTTATTGATGACAAGGAGGTTTCGGCAGCTTTAATTCAAAAAGCAATTGACTACGCTAAAGAAAATAACATCGACAAAATTGAGGGACCAATGGGTTTCACCAATCTTGACAAAGCAGGAATGCTGACAATGGGCTTCGACAAATTGGCAACAATGATCGGGATTTACAATCACGAATATTACCCTAAACATCTTGAAGAACTTGGTCTTACAAAAGAAAAAGAATGGGTAGAATTTGAGATGAATTTTCCTAAAATTTTACCTGAAAAAGTAGAAAAATTCAGTGGACTAATTGCTCAGAAATACAAGCTTAAAGTACTTCATTTCAACTCAAAAGAAGAGATTTTGCCTTACGTGGAGCCTATGTTTAAATTGTTGGATGAAACTTATAAACATCTTTCAACATACACTCCAATTTCAGATGAGCAAATCCAGACTTACAGAGAAAAATACTTTCCTTTTATTGATAAAAACTATGTAATTTGTGTTGTTGATGAAAATCAGGAATTAGTTTCTTTCGCCATCACAATGCCTTCATATTCAAAAGCTTTACAAAAATCTAAAGGGAAATTATTTCCTTTCGGATGGTGGCATTTTTTACAGGCAAGTAAGAAAAATGACCGTGCCAATTTCTACCTTATCGGAATTCATCCTGAGTATCAGAGACGTGGCGTAACAGCAATTATTTTTAAAGAAATATTCGTTCGATTTACAAGCATGGGAATCGATTTCGCGGAAACCAACCCAGAATTAGAGGAAAACAAAAGCGTACAGGTTCTTTGGCAGGATTACAATCCTACAAACCATAAAAGAAGAAGAACGTACTCTTTGGATATAAGTAATGAATAATTGGTAATAAGTAATTTTACCTATTTTCAACACACTCAATAACTCTAAAACCCTCAAACTCTCAAACCCACCAACCCCTACCACCCAATAATGAAGCCACATCTTATTATTTTTGCGATTTTAATTGCAGGTTTTATCGCTTATAATTTGTTTTTTAAGATTGAAGACGACCGAACAAACACTGTAGTTAACATAATGTACGCAAGTATCCTATTTGCCTACATTTCGTTTATGGCCTACTCTCTCCTCAAAAAAATGAAGAAATAACAGCTATTTTTATTGATTCTAAATTACCACTTTTCCTAATTTTAATCCCACTTTTAAGGTTATTAATTTCATGCTTTCTTGTTTATTCTGTAAATTTGCAAATTGAGATAATAATGCAAAAATGAATTTACCTGAAAGTTATATTCCAATCCTTATCCAAGCCGGTGTTGCGGTTGCTTTTGTAGCAGTTTCATTACTTGGAGCGCATTTTTTAGGCCCACAGCAGAAAAAAGGAGATTCTGTTAAGAACCAAAGCTGGGAATGTGGAGTTCCTGTAGAAGGAAATGCCAGAACACCGTTTTCTATCAAGTATTTCTTGACTGCGGTATTATTCGTACTATTCGATATTGAAATCGTATTTTTTTATCCTTACGCTGTAAACTTCAGAGAATTCGGATTTGAAGGATTCTTTGCTGTACTTACATTCGTAGCGATTTTCTTCGTAGCATTTTTCTACGTTTGGAAACGTGGCGCACTAGATTGGGATAAATAAAAAACAAATTGTGAATTATAAGTTTTGAGCTTAGTCTAAAATTTATATTTCAAAATCTAAAATTAAAAGAAATGTCAGATAACAAACCAGTAATAAGAACAGATGCACCTGCTCCCGAAGGATTTGAAGGAGAAGGCTTTTTCGCAACGAAACTGAGCAGTGTAATCGGGATGGCTAGAAAGTTCTCTCTTTGGCCGTTACCATTTGCAACCTCTTGTTGTGGTATCGAGTTTATGGCTACCCTAAACCCTACTTATGATGCTTCAAGATTTGGTATGGAAAGAAACTCTTTCTCACCAAGACAGGCAGATATGTTGATGGTTTGCGGAACGATATCTAAAAAATTAGGACCCGTCCTAAAAGAAGTGTATACTCAGATGGCTGAGCCAAAATGGGTAGTTGCTGTTGGAGCTTGTGCTTCCAGCGGTGGTATTTTTGACACATACTCTGTTTTACAGGGAATTGATAAAATCATTCCGGTTGACGTTTACGTTCCTGGATGCCCTCCAAGACCGGAGCAGATTATTGAAGGTGTAATGCAAGTTCAGGCTTTAGCAGAAAGCGAAAGCATCAGAAGAAGAGATATGCCTGAATACCAAAAATTATTAGATTCTTACAACATTAGCAACTAACGGAAATGACGAACGAATTTGTATTAGAAGCAATCACAAGAGAATTTCCGGAATCTGTAATCGCAAGTTCAGAGCCCTACGGAATGTTGACTGTTGAAGTGAAGAAAGAAGATATCAAGAAGATTATTCACTATCTTAAAGATTCATCGTTGGAATTTAATTTCCTTACAGATATTTGTGGAATCCATTACCCAGAATTTCCGGACAAAGAAATAGGTGTTGTATATCATTTACATAATATGATGGCTAACTTCAGGATCCGTTTGAAAATATTCATGTCCAGAGAAAATATCGAAGTTGATTCTCTTGTAGAATTATATGCCGGAGCCAACTGGATGGAAAGAGAAACTTTTGATTTCTACGGAATTAAATTTAAAGGACATCCTGATCTTAGAGCTATTTTAAATATGGAAGATCTTGGATACCACCCTATGTTGAAAGAATATCGTCTTGAAGATGGCACAAGAACAGACAAGAACGATAGCATGTTCGGAAGATAAAAATAATGCAATAAGCAATAAGTAATAAGCAATAGCTTAAAGCCTAAAGCCTAGAGCCTAAAGCATTTAAATTATGAAAGATAACTCATTATCTAATATACTAAACCAGTACGACAGTAAGGAGCAAATTGATGGTCAATTATACACCCTTAATTTAGGTCCTACCCACCCTGCTACTCACGGGATTTTCCAGAATATCTTAACGATGGACGGAGAAAGAATCCTTCACGCAGAGCAGACCGTGGGTTACATCCACAGAGCATTTGAAAAGATTTCTGAAAAAAGAAATTATTCTCAGATCACTACCCTTACCGACCGTATGAATTACTGTTCTGCACCAATCAACAATTTGGGTTGGCACATGACAGTTGAGAAGCTAATTGGAGTTAAAGTTCCTAAGCGTGTAGATTACATGCGTGTCATTTTGATGGAATTAGCAAGAATAGGTGACCACCTTATTTGTAATGGGGTAACCGGGATGGATGCAGGAGCAATTACAGGTCTTACCTATATGTTCATCGAAAGAGAGCGTATTTATGATATGTACGAGCAGATTTGTGGAGCAAGAATGACGACAAATATGGGAAGAATTGGAGGTTTTGAAAGAGATTTCACTCCAAAATTCCATGAGTTACTGAAGGATTTCTTAAAAACTTTCCCTGCGAGATTTGCAGAATTCGGTCAGTTATTAGAAAGAAACCGAATCTTTATGGACAGAACCATCGGTGCAGGAGCAATCTCTGCTGAAAGAGCATTAAGCTATGGTTTTACAGGTCCAAATTTACGTGCAGCAGGTGTAGATTATGATGTAAGAGTTGCACAACCTTATTCTTCTTATGAAGATTTCGACTTTATCATTCCGGTAGGAACTGCAGGTGATACTTACGACCGTTTCATGGTTCGTCAGCAGGAAATCTGGGAATCTCTTAAAATAATCAATCAAGCATACGATAATCTTCCTGAAGGGCCATTCCACGCGGATGTTCCTGATTTCTATTTACCTGAAAAGGCAGATGTTTACAGCAAAATGGAAGCATTGATTTACCATTTCAAAATTGTAATGGGAGAAACTGATGTTCCTAAAGGAGAAGTTTATCATGCTGTAGAAGGTGGAAACGGAGAATTAGGTTTCTATCTAGTGAGTGATGGTGGAAGAAGTCCTTACAGACTGCACTTCAGAAGACCATGTTTTATCTACTACCAAGCTTATCCTGAGATGATTACAGGTTCTGTAATCTCTGATGCGATTGTAACGATGTGTAGTATGAATATTATTGCGGGAGAATTAGACGCATAATTTAGATATTAGAAAAAAGATGAAAGAAAAAAGACTTTCATCACCTTATATAAAACGAATTTAGAATATTGAACTTTAGAATATTTCCTTGGTTCTTTAGTCTTTAATTAGAGATAAAAAATGAGCGAAACAATAGCTTTTAAACCGGAAAGTTTAGCACAGGTACATAAAATTATGGCGAGATATCCTGAAGGTAGACAAAAATCTGCTCTTCTTCCTGTTCTACACATAGCACAGAAAGAATTCGGAGGATGGTTAGACGTTCCTGTGATGGATTATGTTGCTGAATTATTAAGTATTAAGCCAATTGAAGTATATGAAGTAGCTACTTTTTATACCATGTTCAATATGAAACCGGTTGGTAAATATGTCTTGGAAGTTTGCAGAACGGGACCTTGTATGGTTTGCGGAAGCGAAAAAATCCTAGACCATATCAGAACTAAACTGAACATTAAGGATGGAGAAACAACTGAAGACGGTATGTTCACACTAAAACCTGCAGAATGTCTTGGTGCTTGTGGATATGCGCCAATGTTGCAGTTAGGGAAATTCTTTCATGAAAATTTAACAATAGAGAAAGTTGACGAAATCCTAGATCTTTGTAGAGAAGGACAGGTTGATTTGGGCTAAATAAATTTTAAATTAATTAAAAAAGGCGCAAAGCAAATAGCCAAAAGCTAGGAGCCACTCGCTAAAAGCATATAAAAATGAGTAAAAAACTTTTACTTAAGGACGCACATATAGAAGGTATTCGCTACTTTGAAACTTACCGTAAACAGGGAGGTTACACAGCAGCTGAAAAAGCCTTGAAAATGACACCCGAGGAAATTTTGGAAGAAGTAAAAACTTCCGGACTTCGTGGACGTGGTGGAGCAGGATTCCCAACAGGAATGAAGTGGAGCTTTTTGGCAAAACCGGAAGGCGTACCAAGACACTTGGTAGTAAATGCTGATGAATCTGAACCGGGAACGTTCAAAGACAGATATTTGATGGAATTTCTTCCTCATTTATTGATCGAAGGAATGTTGATCTCATCTTTTGTTTTAGGTTCAAATGTTTCTTATATCTACATCCGTGGAGAATATTCTTGGATTCCGGATATCTTAGAAGAAGCCATTGAAGAAGCTAAAGCTGCAGGATTTTTAGGTAAAAACATCTTAGGAACTGGTTTCGATTGTGAAATTTATGTTCAAAGAGGTGGTGGAGCTTATATATGTGGTGAAGAAACAGCATTGCTTGAATCTCTTGAAGGTAAAAGAGGAAACCCAAGACTAAAACCACCATTCCCAGCTGTAAAAGGACTTTGGGAAAGACCAACGGTAGTAAATAACGTAGAATCTATCGCAGCAATTGTTCCTATCATTGATATTACAGGTGCTGAATACGCTAAAATTGGTGTTGGAAGATCTACAGGTACAAAATTAATTTCTGCTTGTGGAAATATTAATAAGCCAGGAGTTTATGAAATCGACATGACCATTACGGTTGAAGAATTCATTTACTCTGATGAATATTGTGGTGGTATTGCAAACGGTAAAAAGCTAAAAGCTTGTATTCCGGGAGGTAGTTCAGTTCCAATTGTTCCGGCTAATCTATTATTAAGAACCGTAAACGGAGAACCAAGATACATGAACTACGAATCATTAGCTGACGGTGGATTTGCTACCGGAACAATGATGGGTTCAGGAGGTTTCATTGTTTTAGATGAAGACCAGTGTATCGTAGAACATACCATGACGTTGGCGAGATTTTATCACCACGAAAGTTGTGGACAATGTACACCTTGCCGTGAAGGAACGGGATGGATGCATAAAATCTTAAAGAAAATTGAGAAAGGAGAAGGAAAAATGGAAGATATCGATCTACTTTGGGATATCCAGAGAAAAATCGAAGGAAATACTATTTGTCCTTTAGGTGATGCAGCAGCTTGGCCTGTAGCAGCAGCAATTCGTCACTTTAGAGACGAGTTTGAATGGCATGTGAAAAATCCGGAATTGTCTCAGACACAAAATTACGGACTGGCAAATTACGCAGATCCAATTCCTGCTGTTGAAAAAAATGCTTAGACAAATTAAAATGAAGAAGTTATTAGTTGTTGGATTAGTTATTTCAAATTTTGTTTTTGGACAAAACGCCAAACGTGATAGTTTAAAATATCCTTATGAAGATGATAACGGACCAACCGTAGGCCCAGTTCCTGTTAAGAAGAAAGAAAAACCTTATCCATTAAGCAAAAAAGGTCAGTTTTTCGTTTTTTATGGTTGGAACAGAGCTGCTTACAGTAATTCTGATATCCATTTTCAAGGAAACGGTTACGATTTTCAATTGAATAATGTATCAGCGCAGGACAGACCTACAAAATTTGGAATTGTTTATATTGATCCAAGTTGGTTTACCGTAACGCAGTATAATTTCAGACTAGGATATTTTATTAAAGATAATTTAGCATTGGTACTCGGGATAGATCATATGAAATATGTGATGGATCAGAACCAGACAGTAGATTTTAAAGGTCATATTTCAGATCCTCAGTATGCAGGAATGGTACAGAACGGACAGGTAGATTTATCTGACTCACAGTTTCTTACTTTTGAGCATACAGATGGACTTAATTATGAAAATTTAGGTCTTGAGAAATATAAAAATCTTATTCATAAAAAAAATATAGATTTAGTATGGTCTTATGGAGCCGGAATCGGAGTAATGTTTCCTAAAAGTAATGTAAAACTTTTCGGAAATGAAAGAAGTGACCGTTTTCACGTTGCAGGTATGGGAACTGATATCAGATCAAGTTTGAACTTAGTGTTCTGGAAAAACTGGATGATCAGAGTAGAAGGAAAAGCCGGTTATATTAATATGTGGGATATTAAAACCACATTAAATAACAAACCTGATAAAGCACAACAGGATTTTGTTTTCGGACAGGTTCTGGCAGGAATCGGATATACATTTAATACTAAGAAAAATAAATAACAAAGCCTATTGCTTAATGCAGAAAGCTTAAAGCATATGATATGAGCGAAGAAGTTAAAAAATTCACAATAACTATAGACGGACAAACTACCGAAGTTTTGCCTGGTACTTCTATTCTTGAAGCAGCAAGACAAATCGGTGGAAAATCTGTACCTCCTGCAATGTGCTACTACAGCAAATTGGAAACCAGTGGAGGAAGATGTAGAACTTGCTTAGTAGAAGTTTCGAAAGGATCGGAAGCAGATCCTCGCCCTATGCCAAAATTAGTTGCGAGTTGCAGAACTAACGTAATGGATGGTATGGAAGTTAAAAATCTTTCTTCTGAAAAAGCTCAGGAAGGAAGAAAGGCGGTTACCGAATTTTTATTAGTAAATCACCCACTAGACTGTCCTGTATGTGATCAGGCTGGTGAATGTCATCTTCAGGATCTTGGGTATGAGCACGGAAATCTTCAGACAAGAACTGAGTTTGAAAGAAATACATACGAAGCAGACGATCTTGGTCCGAACATTAAGTTGAATATGAACCGTTGTATTCTTTGCGCAAGATGCGTATTAACGGCAAATCAACTAACAGAGACTAGAGAGCACGGGATTCTTTTCAGAGGAGATCACGCAGAAATTTCTACCTATTTAAATAAAGCTTTAGATAACGACTACATCGGAAACATTATTGATGTTTGTCCTGTTGGAGCATTAACAGACAGAACTTCTCGTTTTGCAAGCAGAGTTTGGTTCACAAAACCAATGAATGCTACTTGTAAATGTGGTAAATGTTCAGGAAAAGCTGTTGTTTGGATGAAGGGTGACGAAATTGTAAGAGTTACTGCCAGAAAAGATCAGTGGGGAGAAGTTGAAGAATTCATCTGTGATACCTGTCGTTTCGAAAGAAAAGAACTTTCAGATTGGAATATTGAAGGTCCTAGACATATCGACAGACATTCTGTTATTTCATTGAATCACTATGAAAAGCCTAAAGATGAGCTAAGAGTTTTAGACAATCCAATGGCTAAGGAAATCAGTGAAAAAGACGAAAAATAATTTTAATAAGATTGCAGATTTCAGAAACAGATTGAATCTAATTTCTAACTTCTAATATCTAACATCTATAAAAATAAAAATGGATTTACTTACATTTAAACTTATACTTGTACTTGCGCTTTTCTTGTTATCATTAACGATAGCAGCCTACTCTACTTGGGCAGAAAGAAAAGTTGCTTCTATTATGCAAGACAGAATTGGTCCCAACAGAGCCGGACCTTTCGGATTACTACAGCCTCTTGCAGATGGTGGAAAATTTTTCTTTAAAGAAGACTTTACACCTGCCAATGCAGAGAGATTCCTATTTGTATTGGGACCTGCTTTGGTAATGTTTATTTCATTAATCACAGGAGCGGTTATTCCTTGGGGTAAAAGTTTAAATATTGGAGGTACTTCTTTTGATCTACAGGTGGCTAACATTGATGTTGGTGTACTTTTTATCATCGGAATGGCTTCTATTGGTGTTTACGGAATCATGATCGGAGGTTGGGCTTCGAATAACAAATATTCATTATTAGGTGCCATCCGTGCTTCGTCTCAGATGATTTCTTATGAATTGGCGATGGGATTAGCTTTACTTTCTATCATTATGATGACAGGAAGTTTAGATCTAAAAGTAATTACTGAAAGCCAGACTACAGGAAAACTTTGGGGAGTGATTCCTTGGGTTTCCGGAATGAACTGGAATATTTTCTATCAACCAATTGCTTTCCTTGTATTTTTCGTTGCAGCTTTAGCAGAAACCAACAGACACCCCTTCGATTTACCGGAATGTGAATCTGAATTGGTAACAGGATATTCTACAGAATACTCATCAATGAAATTAGGTTTATACATGTTCGGTGAATATGTGAATATGTTTATTTCAAATGCTTTTATGGTTGTTCTTTTCTTCGGAGGGTATAACTATCCGGGAATTGATTGGGTAACTCAGCACTGGGGTGAGAACACTGCAGGAATCTTGAGTGTTGTAGCATTTTTAGCGAAAACTGTAATCGGAATCTTGATCTTTATGTGGATCAGATGGACGCTTCCAAGATTTAGATATGACCAATTAATGCACCTAGGTTGGAAAACATTAATTCCAATGGCATTGGTGAACTTAATTATTACAGGTGCTGTAATTTTAGCATTTGCAAACTAAGAAATAGATAAGAATATATTTTTAACGCTGAATAAAAATTCGGCCTAAAAAAAATAAAATAAATGAAACTTACTAACAGATCAAAAGTTGTTTCTAACAAAGAAATGACCCTTGCTGAGAAAATCTACCTCCCGGCGATTTTCAAAGGTATGGGGATTACATTTAAGCATGCTGTAAGAACCGTTATGAAAGGTGCTCCTGCAGTTTATTCGTATCCTGAAGTACAGAAGCCAAGAACGACTATCTGGAGAGGTCAGCACGTTTTGAAAAGAGACGAGGAAGGCAGAGAAAGATGTACAGCTTGTGGACTTTGTGCGGTAGCATGTCCTGCAGAAGCAATTACAATGACTGCAGCTGAAAGAACTAAAGAAGAAAAAGGCCTTTACAGAGAAGAGAAATATGCCTCAGTATATGAAATTAATATGCTAAGATGTATTTTCTGCGGTATGTGTGAGGAAGCTTGTCCGAAATCTGCAATCTATCTTACAGACAGATTGGTAGACGTGGAAACCAACAGAGGTTCTTTCATCTACGGAAAGGAAAAGTTAGTCGAAAAAATAAATGAAAGGATTGATATCACTACAAGACAATCCGAGAAACAAAAAAATGCGGTAAAATAATGGATCAGTTTTTATTTTTCTTGGTGGCGTTTTTAGCAGTGGCTAGTGCAGTGTATTTTGTATTTGCAAGAAATCCTTTATATGCTATTTTGTCATTAATTGTCACGATGTTTTCCATTGCAGGAATGTACATTCTTTTGAATGCACAGTTCTTAGCAATTATTCAGATTATAGTGTATGCCGGAGCGATCATGGTATTATTCCTTTATATACTGATGATGCTTAACCTTAATAAAGAAGACGAAAGTAAGAAGAGCAATACTTTAAAATTTATTGGTGTTTTTACAGCAGGTCTTTTATTAATTGGAGTTTTAGGCGTATTCAGAGGAATACAGGACAATCATATTGTTGCAGAAAATGTAGACAAGGGTGTTGGTCTTACTAAAAATCTGGGTAGACTTTTGTTTAACGAATATGTTTTGCCGTTTGAGCTTGCCTCGATTCTTATTTTAGCAGGTATTGTAGGTGCGGTATTAATCGGTAAAAAAGATTTATAAAATTATGGGAGAAGTAAATACATTTATACAAAGCGTCCCTCTAGATTATTTCATAATTCTTTCTTCAGTATTGTTCTGTTTGGGAGTATTGGGAGTATTGTTGAGAAAAAACGCTATTGTTATTTTGGGTTGTGTTGAGCTTATGCTGAATTCTACAAACCTTTTATTAGCTGCATTTTCAGCCTACAAAGGGAATGGCGACGGACAACTTTTAGTTTTCTTCATTATGGTGGTGGCTGCTGCAGAAGTAGCAGTAGGTTTGGCAATTATTGCTATGCTATATAGAAATACCCGTTCTGTGGATGTAAGTATATTTAATAAATTAAGAGGATAAGAATGGAAAATTTAGTGTATGCAATAGTACTTTTACCACTTTTAGGTTTTCTTATTAACGGTTTATTCGGGAAAAATCTTCCAAAGATAGTTGTTGGAAGCTTGGCTACGATTGCCGTTTTCGGATCTTTCTGTATCGCAGTAAGCCTTTTCATGAATTTCGATTCTGAAAGCCAGCCTGTGATCGTAAAAGCTTTTGAATGGTTTAGAGTAAATGGAATTCAGATCAATTTTGGTTTCCAGATCGATCAATTATCATTAATGATGATTATGGTCATCACAGGAATCGGATCTTTGATTCACCTGTACTCTATCGGATATATGAGTCATGATAAAGGTTTCTATAAGTTTTTTACTTATTTAAATCTATTTATCTTCTCAATGTTATTATTAGTAATGGGAAGCAACTACCTTATCTTATTCATCGGATGGGAAGGTGTAGGATTGTGTTCTTATTTATTGATTGGGTTTTGGTATACCAACGAAGAATATGGTAAAGCGGCAAGAAAAGCTTTCATCATGAACAGAATTGGTGACTTAGCATTATTGATCGGTATCTTTATGATCGCTGCTCAAACCAATGCGGTAGATTACCTTACAGTAGCTCAAAACGCAGGGAAATTTGAATTAGACGGATCTGTAATTATCTTTATTACGGCGAGTTTATTTATCGGTGCAACTGGTAAATCGGCTCAGGTCCCTTTATATACTTGGTTACCGGACGCAATGGCTGGTCCAACGCCTGTATCAGCATTGATTCACGCGGCAACGATGGTTACAGCAGGTATTTATTTAGTTGTAAGATCAAACTTCTTATTTACTTTAGCACCAACCGTTCAGGACGGAATCTTATTAATAGGATTCTTAACCGCTGCTTTAGCCGGTTTCTATGCTCTTCGTCAAAACGACATCAAAAAAGTATTGGCATATTCTACAGTTTCACAACTTGGATTCATGTTCATCGCTTTAGGATTAGGAGCGTATACAACAGCAATGTTCCACGTAATGACGCACGCTTTCTTCAAAGCATTGTTATTCTTAGGAGCAGGTTCTGTAATTCACGCAATGAGCAACGAGCAGGATATGCGTTTCATGGGAGGTCTTAAAAAGTACATTCCTATTACGCACGCTACATTCCTTATCGGAACATTGGCAATTTCAGGATTCCCTTTATTATCAGGGATGATTTCTAAAGACGAAATTTTAGTGGCTGCTTATGCTAAAAACCCTATTTACTGGGTAATGTTATTCATTTTAGCGGCAATCACTGCAACCTATATGTTCAGACTGTATTATTTGACTTTCCACGGAGAATTCAGAGGTACAGAAGATCAGAAACACCATTTACACGAAAGCCCGACAAGCATGACATTACCATTGATCGTCTTGGCTATTCTTTCTGTATTGGGTGGATTAATTAACCTTCCTCACTTCATCGGACACGGTCATTATGCTAAACTAATGGAATGGCTGAAACCTGTTCTTACCGAGGAAAGTTTCAAACAAATGGAAAATACCCTTTCAGGAGTTCCTTTTAATACTGAAATGATCCTTCTTGGAGCAACAGTATTAATGTTCTTCGCTGTTTGGTTTATTGTGAAAAATACTTATGTAAATAAGAAGAAAATGGCTCTTGCTGAAGAGAACTACACCGGATGGGAAAAGCTTTCTGCTAAAAAACTATATGTAGACGAACTTTACAATGCATTAATTGTAAAAACTGTTGAAGGATTAGGACGTGGAGGAAAGATGTTTGATAAGGGAATACTGGATCGTTTCGTTGACTTTGTGGGCGAAGGCGCTGAAGACAGCGGTAGATCTATGAAACGTATCCAAAACGGAAACGTTGAGACATACATACTTATCATGTCTTTAGCTGTGGGAATTATACTGATTGTTAACTTTATATTACAATAATGTCTGGTTTATTATTAACATTATTACTATTACCTCTAGTAGGTTCAGGACTGGTTTTTGCCTGGAAAGACAAATCCAGCAAATATTTGGCATTAGGAATTGCATTGGTGCAAATGCTTATTACGTTTTACATCGCTGCGGATTTCGATTTTAATCCTACCGTAGACAGTGTATTACAGCACGAGATCAATTATCCTTGGTCACAATTTATTAAAAGCTCTCTTCATTTCGGAATAGACGGAATGAGCTTGCTGCTTTTATTATTGACCAACATCTTAACGCCGATCATCATTTTATCTTCATTTAATGAAAATGTGAGTTACAGAAACTCTTTCTATGGTTTGATCTTGCTTATGCAGTTCGGATTGGTAGGAGTTTTTACCTCTTTGGATGGTTTACTATTCTACATTTTCTGGGAAGTTACTTTAATCCCAATTTGGTTTATTGCCGGACTTTGGGGACAGGAAAATAAAAGATTGGAATTCACTACGAAATTCTTTGTCTATACATTCGTTGGATCTTTATTCATGTTGGTTGGATTGATTTATGTTTATAATCACTCTGCATCATTTGCATTAACAGATCTATACAACGCTTCACTTAACGAAACGCAACAGACTGTGGTCTTCTGGTTTATTTTCTTTGCTTTTGCAGTGAAATTACCGGTATTCCCTTTCCATACTTGGCAACCTGATACTTATACCTACTCTCCTACTCAAGGATCGATGTTGTTATCTGGTATTATGCTAAAGATGGCGGTATACGGAGTTCTTCGTTACTTATTACCAATTACTCCAATTCCAATTGCAGGAATTTCAGGACAAATTGTAATCATTCTTGCGATTGTAGGAATTGTTCACGGAGCATTAATTGCAATCATCCAGACGGATATGAAGAGAATCATTGCATACTCTTCTTTCTCTCACGTTGGACTGATGGTAGCAGGTATCTTTGCTTCTGCAGTAGTTACATTAAGAGGATCATTCACAATCGAAGGTGCTGAAGGAGCTTTAGTACAAACTTTTGCTCACGGTATCAACGTGGTAGGTTTATTCTACTGTTGTGATATTTTATATAAAAGATTTAAATCAAGAGACATCAGACAAATGGGAGGTTTAGCGAAAGTGGCGCCGAAGTTTGCTGTATTATTCTTGATCATTGTATTAGGTTCAATGGGAGTTCCATTAACCAACGGATTCATTGGAGAATTTATCTTGTTGAAATCTGTATATGATTTTAACGGATTAGCAGCAGTAATCGCTGGTCTTACGGTAATTCTTTGTGCTGTTTACTTATTGAGATTCTACGGAAAAGCAATGTTTGGAGAAGGAAATGATGCCGTATTAAGCACAGCAAAAGATCTATCTGCAGTAGAATTTTCTGTATTGGCAAGTATCGCAGTTTTTGTGATCTTACTAGGTATTTTCCCTCAACCGGTAATTACAATGGTAAGTAGCTCAGTGAAGTTTATCTACACGGCTATGGCTAATTAAGAAATTAAAAGATTTAAAAATTAAAAAATTAAGAGAGAGTATGAAATTTAGAAGCTATTTTTATTCTAATGCTCAGTTCTCAAATCTCAAATCTATATTATGAGTGTTTTAATTATTGTTTTCCTAACGGCAATTGTTGCGTTATTTTCAGGAGTTTTCGAACAAGGAAAATTCGCAAGATACATTGGGATTTTTGGATTAATCATCGCATTATATGTAAGCTTCATGCCAGAACTTGCTTTTTTCGAAAAGTACAGACACATGTATGACTATACTGCAAATACTGCCTTATTTACAAAAATATCAATTGTAACTACTTTATTATTATTCTTTTTGGGAGGTTTTGCATTCAGCAACCACAGAAGCCACCAATCAGAATTATATGCATTGATGTTATTTGCTCTTTGTGGAGGAATCACCCTTTTCGGTTTCCAAAACTTGGTAACATTATTCTTAGGAGTAGAAATTCTTTCCATTCCTTTATATGTAATGGCAGGTGCCAACAAAACTGATCTAAGATCAAACGAAGCTTCTATTAAATATTTCCTAATGGGTGCATTCGCAACAGGATTCCTTTTGTTTGGTATTGCCTTTATTTATGGAAGTACAGGAACTTTCGATTTATATAAAATTCATGATTTCGGAACACAGAATCCTAAAAATGTAATGTTTATTCTGGGAGTTCTGTTGATGCTTTGTGCAATGGCATTTAAAGTGGCATTAGCACCTTTCCACATGTGGAGTCCGGATGTTTATTCAGGTTCACCATCATTGATCACTGCTTTCATGGCAAGTGTTGTGAAAATCTCAGGATTCTATGCGTTATTCAGATTGATGACGATTGGTTTCGCTGGCGTTACTCATGACTGGATCAATGTATTTGGAGTATTCTTAATCATCACCTTATTCTTAGCCAACGCAATGGGTCTTGCACAGACCAATGCGAAGAGAATGTTAGCCTATTCATCAGTTTCTCACGCAGGATACATCGGTTTGGTTTTCTTCGGAATGACGAGCCTTTCTACGTATAACTTAGCATTCTATTTATTTGCTTATTCGTTATCTACAGTAGGAGTATTTATGTGTTTGATCTGGGTAGAAAAATTAAAGAGAGAAACTTCTTTCGGAGCTTTCAAAGGATTGGCAAAATCTGAACCTTTATTAGCAACAGTTGCAGCAATCTCTTTGCTTTCAATGGCCGGAGTTCCTTTAACAGCAGGTTTCATGGGTAAATTTGCCCTATTCTCTCAAGCAATGAACGGAGCAGCTTTCTTAGTATTGGTAGCCGTTTTAGGTTCTGCTATTTCAATTGCTTTTTACCTAAGACTAATTGTTGCCATGTTCTTCTTTAAAGAAACAACATTTAAAACATCAGAAAAAGTTACCCTAACTTATAATATTGTTGCAGTTTTCATTATCGCTTCAATTATTATGTTAGGAGTCTTCCCAGATCTGTTTGCAAAGCAGTTCGGATTGTAAGAATCAACATAAAAAATAAAAAGCACAACCTTCAAGTTGTGCTTTTTTCATAACTTTACTTTAAATTTCAGCTTTTGTCAAATCTTTACAAAAAAGATGCTCCATTTCAGGTTTTTATATCATTCAAAAAATATTTGGATGTTCTTGAGCATATCCGATATAACGACAGATTAGAATACCGTGTCAACTATGCTGAATCTTTAATTGAAAAAACCAAAAACTTTAAAGAACTTAAAGAAGGTTTTCAGGATACTGTATTATTAGACAAACATGAAGAGCTCATCAGGCTTTTATTGGCCGATCTATTCCCGACAGGTTTAACGAATAATGAGATAAAAGCGGCAAGTATTCCACTTTCGGATATTACTTTTAATTATACTGAAAGGTTTAAAAATATCCTTAAAGACGCCGGAAAAGATTTCGAAATAGAGCTTAGAAATATTGATGACGATGAGTTTTATGTATTCTGTTGTTGTCTAATTTTACAGAGCTATTTCAAAAAAGATATAAAAAGTACCTTCCCTTTTTATTATGACATTCCCAACAAATTGGGAATCATGAAGCATTATAAAATTACGGTGAATTCTGATTTTACTGAACTTTTTCCTACAGATAAGGCAACTTTACCATCAGATGAAGTTATTGATATGCTTTTAGAGAATATCGATGATTATAAACTCTGGAAAAAATATTTCCCGTCTCAATCATGGTTATTAAAAGGTTTTACCATTATTTCCCTTGTAGATTGTACCTCGGAAGTTGCATTGTCAGATCTGAAATCAAGCATGATACAGATCGATCCTGAAAATCTGAATCCCGATGAAAATTTAACCGAAATATTCAAATCCTATTTTGATGTTCCTGAGCTTAATTTTGGGTTAATGCTTTTTAATAAAAAATATCAAAGCCTTGAAAAACTTCCGATTTATGAAAACGTTTTTACCAATCATATTTTAGATTTCTGGATCAATGCTTTTGATGAAGAAACAAGGAAAAATACATTTGACAATTTAAATCATAATTCTAAAGCAATCGTTGTTTCAAATGTTGATAAGTTGGATGAGGAAGTAAAAAATATAGCTTCTTTCAACATTTTAAAGGATAATAATATCAATAGTTTCATGGTAATTCCTATCATGAGAGATAATGAATTGGTGGCGATTATGGAGTTTACGTCTTCACATGCCAATAGTTTCAACGGATTAAAGCTCAAAAAGCTGGCATTTTTCACGGATATGATTCTTTTCTCAATCAACCGATTCAGCTTTGAGAAAAATTATCAGATCGAAGCCATTATTCAACGAGAATATACTTCCATTCACGATAGTGTTGTATGGAAATTCAGAAATGAAGCAGAAAAATATTTCAACGCTTCTCTAGGTAAAAAAATATATACTTTAAAACAGATTTCATTTAAAACATTAACACCTCTTTTTGGTTTTTCAGATATTCGTTCGTCTTCGGAAAAGCGTTTTAATTTAATGCTTGAAGATCTTAATCAACAGATTGACGGTCTTCATGATATTTTTTCATTAATTAACTCAGATTCCGAAAAATATTTATTGGCTTTGGATGTTTTTGAGAATGAATTAAACAACGAAATTAAAGCAGATACAGAACAACGACTCCAAAGATTGTTGAGAGAAGAAATTCACCCTTATTTGCAGGGAAAACTGGAAGTACAGTCAAGTGGAGAAATTAAAACAAAGATCAAAGATTATTTTACACAGGTTTTTACTCAAAATGATCTGTTTTATGCCAACCGAAAAAGTTTAGACGATTCTATCACTTTGGTCAACAGAAAATTGGCGGATATTCTGGATGAAAGTCAGGTCAAAGCTCAGCAGATCTTTCCACATTATTATGAAAGATTTAAGTCAGACGGGATAGAGCATAATTTATTCACAGGTCATAATATTGCGCCGGATCTTCAATATTCGTCAAAAGTTGTTCATCAGTTAAGATATTGGCAATTGAAAACAGTCTGTAAAATGGAGCAGGATTTTCAAAGTTTCAAAAAAGATCTGCCGATTTCTTTAGATATTGCTTCATTGATTTTTGTTTATAACGAAAAAATAGACATCCGTTTCCGAATGGATGAAAAGCGTTTTGACGTAGACGGAGCTTACAATTCGTACTATGAAATTATCAAAAAACGTCTTGACAAAGCCCACATAAAAGATTCATCGGAAAGGATTACCTGTCCCGGAAAGATCGCAATCGTGTATTTCGGAATGGAAAATCAAAAAGAATATCTTGATTATATTTCCAGACTTCAGAAAAAAGAAATTCTTCAGTCTGATGTAGAGTTTTTGAGGGTTGAGGATTTACAGGGAATTACGGGATTATTGGCATTGAGAGTTTCTTTAGTTCAAATTTAATCAACAAAATAAGAATCCGGTTTCTTCAATTCACCTTGTGGAATTTCTGCCTGTTCGAAAATGGAAAATTCGATTGTTCTGCAAATACTGTTCAAAGCAAGATCATTTTCTTCCTCACCAAACGGCTCTGCAATCTCCTGAATAATAGCATCTAACGCAATAAAAGTATAACTTATCAACAACACAATCAAAGGCATCATCCAGCCCAGACTGTCGACCAATCCAAAGGGCAGCCAAAAACAGTATAAATAAACGGTTCTGTGCAGTAAAACGCTGTAAGCAAAAGGTAAAGGAGTATTGTAAATTCTCTCGCAACCACCGGAAATATTAGAAAACTGATTCAACTGATGATCCAATGAAGTCAAAACAATCGTATCGATATTTCCTTTTTTATTCTGCTCATTCAGCCAATCTGCAATAAACCCCAAAATAATACTTGGAATGAATTTTTTTCCCTCCAATTGTTTAACCTGTTCAGGAGAAAGCAATCGCGAAAGATGCTCAGTGCCGGATTTATCTCTTAATTGATAATTTAATGCCCAGCAAAATGCCGAAATCATTTTTATAATTTTTCGTTTTTCTTCTTTGGCCTCGGGAGAATTTCCATTAATTAATGAAAAAATCTGTCTTGTAAGAGATCGAGTTTCAATAACCAACAATCCCCAAAGTTTCCGGCCTTCCCAATAACGATCGTAACTAGCGGAATTGCAGAAGCCCATGAAAATGGCTAAAGCTAAACCTATCAGCGTAAATATTGTAGGATTAAGATGAACTTTATAATCGTAAATTTTTCCCTTAAAAAGATAAACTGCGAAAGAAAACAACGTAATAAGAACAAGCTGAACAATAATTTTCTTCAATACAGAACCTTTCCATATGAATAACATTTTCAGCCAATTCGTGCGCTGTCTTACAATCATTTTTTTAGATTAAATTAAAAATTATAGTGAAAGAAAAGCATACGCAAAAGACAGAACGGAAATAATAATTCCGGCCATAAAAATCTGATATGTGATCGATAAAAGCTTATATTTTCTATCTAAAACTTTCCCCAAATAGTACAAATCCTTCACCATAGAATCGTAAATGTAGTCTCTGTCTTGGATCAAATCTTTCATCGCATTATGAAAGTCTCCAAACAACATTTGATGGAAATTTCCGAAGAATAAAAGATTCACTTTTCTATCAGCAATATCTTGGTTCGTAAAATTGGTCTTGGTAACGTTCGGTTTTGTAGATAAAATAGCAAAAATGATGGTCAAAACACTCGACAAAAGCAAAACAAAACTCGGAATAATAAGATGCGAGTTTTTCGGAGTATCCAATTTAGGAACCAAAACAGAAAGACAAACCGAAATAATGATCGCATTTACAGAAAGTAAAATATTCGCTTTGCTGTCGGCAATATCGCTTAATCTTGTATGGTTATTCAATGTTACTCTGAACAAAGTATCAACGCTTCTGTCAGATTTTGGTTCTTTTGGCTCTTTCGGTTCTTTTTTGCTGTCGGAATTATCTTTTTTATCTTCTTCTTTTTCTAATTTTTTCTCGATCTTTTTGATGTTTTTCTTTTTCAAAGGATTCCAGTTTTCTTTGGCATAATCGGTATAATATTGGTGCTTATTTTTAAGCATATCAAGATTTCCCGCATTCCATTCATCATTTGAAAAACATCTTACGTTGGTCAACTCCCACTCTTTTCTCAAAGAATCAGAAATATCATTATAATCATGGCTTGCAAAATGGCTGCAATCTGCATCTTTAGCTATTTTTTCTAAAAGATTCTGAGGTTCATAGTTAATTTTGGTCGCTAAAATCAGTTTAGAAACATCATCAATATAATTTTCCGGATAATTTTCTTTTTGTAGAAAATTTTTCAGAATCTCCACTCCTTTTTCTTCATGATTCTGAGCACATTCAATGTATCCAGTATCATGAAACCAAAGCGCTAACAATACTTTTTCCTGATCCTCATTGGATACAGGTGTATTTTTCATAATTTCTTCAGCTTTGTTTACCGTATATGTGGTATGAATAAAATTATGATAAAAATATACCGAAGATAACTTATCTTTGAATAAGATTTCAACATAATCTTTGGCTTTGTGTAAAATGCTCATTCCTGAATTTTTGTTATTGTAAATTTATGAATTTATCCTTGAAAAATCATCTAAAAAAAATTCCGATTATCCTCAGACTATTATTGTTCGCAGGACTTGTTTATTCCTGCGCAACATATAACGTAAAAAAAGGTAAAAACTTATTTGAAGTTAAAAATTCTGATATAAAATCTGAAAATGACTTTAAAATATTCTTAATCGGTGATGCAGGAAATGCAGACGAAGTTCAGGCTCAGAATACGTTGAATCTGCTGAAAAATAAATTAGACTCTGCGGACGAAAAATCAATGTTGATTTTCCTGGGTGATAATATTTATCCTTCAGGAATGCCGAAAGAATCCGATAAAGATTATGCTCTGGCAAAACAAAAGCTGGAAAATCAGCTTGCGATCACAAAGCATTTTAAAGGAAAAACATTAGTTATCCCCGGAAATCATGATTGGTATCATGGTTTGGACGGATTGCAGGCTCAGGAAGATTTCGTTAAAACCTATTTAAATGATAAGAAATCTTTTTTACCCAAAAACTCCTGCCCGATTGATGATATCAACCTTACCAAAGACATTAAATTAATTGTAATTGATACAGAATGGGCGCTGGTCAATTGGGACAAATATCCGGGAATCAATAAAAATTGTAACATCAAAACCCGCGAAGATCTTTTCGATGAATTTAAAGATTTAGTTAATAAAAATCAGGACAAAAGAATAATTGTTGCGCTTCATCACCCGATAATCAGTAGTGGAACTCACGCAGGCTACACTTCTCCGAAATCTCATCTTTATCCTTTAAAAGGTAAAGTTCCGGTTCCGGGAGTGGCAAGTTTGGTTAATGTGTTGAGAAGTTCGTCAGGCGCAAGTTTGGAAGATATTAACAATCAACATTACGCAGACCTTGCAAATAGATTGAAAAGTATTGTTCAGGAAAAAGAAAATGTGATCTTTGTTTCAGGGCACGATCATAATTTGCAATATCACGAGCAGAGAAATATCAGACAAATCATCAGTGGAGCTGGTTCAAAGACAGATCCTGCAACGATTGCCGAAAAAAGTGATTTCTCATACGGTGGAAATGGTTTTGCTGTTTTAAACCTAAGAAAAAATCAAAGTTCTGATGTAGAATTTTTTTCAACAAAAGATAATAAATTTCAAAAGCTGACTCACATTTCGGTTGTTTCAAAACCTGATGTGTTTGTAAACAATTATCCTACTTCTTTTCCGGCTACTGTTTCATCCACAATTTATCCTAAGAAATTAACCGAAAAAGGAAAATTTTACACTTGGCTTTGGGGTAAGCATTACAGAAATTATTACGGAATGCCAATTGAAGCTCAAACAGCCAATATTTCTGAACTAGATGGAGGTTACACTCCTTTTAGAGAAGGCGGAGGAAACCAATCCAACAGTTTGAGATTAAAAGCTAAAGACGGACAGGAATTTGTAATGAGAGGTGTTAAGAAAAGTGCCGTTCGTTTTCTGAACAATATGGCTTTTAAGAAAAGTACTTTCGGAAATGAATTAAACAATACTTTCCCAGAGAAATTCTTGCTGGATTTTTATACTACCAATCATCCTTTTACACCATTTTCAGTTGGAAATATGGCTGATAAGATTAATATTTTTCATAGCAATCCGAGATTATTTTATATTCCCAAACAACAAGGTTTAGGTGAATTTAACATCAATTACGGGGATGAAATGTATATGATTGAAGAACGTTTTTCATCAGATCCAAAAACTTTACAGGCTCTTGACAACGCAAAAGATATTCTTTCTACGGATGATGTTTTGAAGAATTTTACGAAAAATTATAAATATTCGGTAGATCAGGAATCTTACATCAGAGCGAGAATTTTTGACATGCTGATCGGTGATTGGGACAGACATTCCGACCAATGGAAATGGGCAGAATATCAGGATGGTGACAAAGTGATTTACAAACCGATCGCAAGAGACAGAGATCAGGCTTTCAGTAAATATGACGGAGCGGCTTTCAAAATCATTATGAATGTTCCTGCAATTCGTCACATGAAAACATTTAAAGATGATATTAAAAATGTAAAATGGATGAATATGGAGCCTTATCCGCTAGACTTGGTCTTTTTAAAAGGTTCTACCGAAGAAGACTGGATTGCACAGGCAAAATACATTCAGGAACATCTGACTGATAAAGATATTGATGAAGCTTTCAACAATATTCCAAAAGAAGTAAAAGATGAAACGATTGCTGATATTCAACGAAAATTAAAATTAAGAAAAACCAAATTACAGGATTACGCAGCCAGATATTTTGATGTTTTACAGGAAAAAGTTCCATTAGCAGGAACCGTGAATCCCGATAAATTCGTGATTACTAAAACCGGAAATTCTGTTGAAGTAAAACAATATAAATTAGACAAAAACAAAGAAAATCCCGAGTTGGTATTCGAAAAAACTTACACTGATTCT
>Ga0302167_10000303_pt1 | contig 25101 bp, 26 predicted proteins | sample I_Fen_N1_1_FD_193496 | JGI IMG/M metagenome (GOLD analysis project Ga0302167, IMG submission 193496) | Peat permafrost microbial communities from Stordalen Mire near Abisko, Sweden - I_Fen_N1_1 | ecosystem: Environmental > Terrestrial > Soil > Wetlands > Permafrost | place: Sweden: Abisko...
CCTAATGCAACAAATATATATCTTGTTTTTGCCTGCATATATTGATAGATTTTCTTCACCTTTTCTTCCGTAGAACCTTGTAGATTAAGGCTCGCAACCTCGGCTTTAATACTAGGTGTAGAAACAGAAACAGGCTGTAAGATACTGTTGTAGTACCAAGAACCGAAGTCTGACCAGGTTGTAAGATTTCCTTGTTTTCCTTCAAGATTAAATTTTGCCAATGAAAAACTTACTTTTGGTAATATTTTTTCAGGTTGTGGAAGTAAATTAATTTCATCGATTGCCGGAACATTTTTATAAGTATATACTTTTTCTGTTCCGTTATTATTTTCGATTACTGAAGTGTAATTATATTTTGAAGGATAAATTTTTGTTTTAAGATCTATCCCCGATTTATTAATAATCTTAAATTGCTTTTCTTCAACAGAGGTATTAGTACTTAAAAATGGTGTAAAATCTGGAATAAAAATGGTGTTTTCATCAGTAATTTGATAAGAATATTCAACCGTGTATGGATATTGAACGGGGGTATAGGTTAAACTTAAAAATCTATTATCAGAATAGAAAACGCCTTGCGAATTATTTGCAAAATCACCAAAATCAGACTTTGAGTATGATTTTATTTTCTTTCCAGACTCATCGTAAACTATTACTTTAACATCAGAAATCTGATCTCCTTTTTCGTATGCGATATTAACAACCGCTTTTTCGTCTCCGTCTTTAGTAAGAACCGTTATAGCCCTATTATACTGATATTTTACATCATCAATTTTATTGATCTGAATTGTTGTAAAATCTTTTCGAATCACAACATCTGCATTTTTCTTTAAATTCTCAGGAATTGCCGAAGCTGGATAAGTTTGTGCATAGTAAAGAGACGCTATAGAGCACGCCCCAATACAAAGGATTTTCATCATAGTTATTTAAAATTATGCAAAAGTAATGAAATCTTAATAAATGTTAAAATTAAATTTTCAAAATAAAAAAAGACCTCATTTCTGAAGTCTTTTAAATTTTATTTAAATCAAGATTAATTAAACATCAATCTTAGCATATTTTGCATTCTTTTCGATAAATTCTCTTCTTGGTGGAACTTCATCTCCCATCAACATTGAGAAAACACTGTCTGCTTCAACAGCATTATCAATCGTTACCTGCTTCAAGATTCTGTGTTCCGGATTAAGAGTTGTTTCCCAAAGCTGCTCAGGATTCATCTCTCCAAGACCTTTATAACGTTGAACCTCAACACCTTTACCATCCGGAGACATATCTAAAGTAAATTCTTCACGTTCTTTTTCGTTGTAAGCATATACTTTTTTGTTTCCTTTTTTCAATAAATATAAAGGAGGTTGGGCGATATAAATGTATCCGTTCTCAATTAATTCTTTCATAAATCTAAAGAAGAATGTAAGAATTAACGTAGAAATGTGAGAGCCATCAATATCGGCATCGGTCATGATCACAACTTTGTGGTATCTTAACTTAGCCATATTCAAGGCTTTACTGTCTTCTTCAGTTCCTACAGAAACTCCAAGAGCAGTATAAATATTCTTAATTTCTTCGTTATCGTATACTTTATGAAGCATAGATTTCTCAACATTCAAGATCTTACCTCTCAAAGGTAAAATAGCCTGAAAATGTCTGTCTCTACCTTGTTTTGCAGTTCCACCTGCTGAATCTCCCTCCACTAGGAATAGTTCAGATTCTGCCGGGTCTTTAGATGAACAGTCAGATAATTTTCCCGGAAGACCAGAACCTCCCATTGGAGATTTTCTCTGAACCATTTCACGAGCTTTTTTCGCTGCCTGTCTAGCTTTTGCTGCTAAAACAACTTTCTGAACGATAATTTTTGCTTCGTTAGGATTTTCTTCCAAGAAATTTGAAAGCATTTCACCTACGATTTTATCAACCGCTCCGGAAACTTCAGAGTTCCCTAATTTAGTTTTGGTTTGTCCTTCAAACTGAGGTTCCATTACTTTTACAGAAATCACGGCTGTTAATCCTTCACGGAAGTCATCACCTGTAATTTCTACTTTTTCTTTAGCAGGAATACCTAAATCATCAGCATATTTCTTCAAAGTTCTCGTCAAAGCACGTCTGAAACCTGCTAAGTGAGTCCCTCCTTCATGTGTATTGATATTATTTACATAAGAGTGAAGATTTTCGCTGAATGACGTGTTATAACGCATCGCCACCTCAACAGGAATGTCATCTCTTTCTGCTTCCATGAAAATAACGTGTTCCATAATAGACTCACGGTTTCCATCGATATATTCAACAAATTCTTTTAATCCACCTTCAGAATGAAAAATTTCTGTTGGGAAAGATCCATCCTCATTAGGTTCTCTTTCATCGATAAGAGTGATTGTGATTCCTTTATTAAGGAAAGCCAATTCTCTCAATCTTGTTGCAAGAGTATCATAGTTGTAAACAGTTTCCTGGAAAATTGTAGCATCCGGCTGGAAGAAAACGTCAGTTCCTCTTTCGTCGGTAGTTCCTATCTCAGCAACATCTGCCAATGCCTTACCTTCTGAATATTTCTGTTGATACAATTTACCGTTAAGACTTACTGTGGCAACCAATAAAGTTGAAAGTGCGTTCACACAAGAAACCCCAACCCCGTGAAGACCTCCAGAAACTTTGTAAGAATCTTTATCAAATTTTCCTCCTGCCCCAATTTTGGTCATTACAACCTCCAGAGCAGATTTTTGTTCCTTTTCGTGGAAATCTACAGGAATACCTCTCCCGTTATCTTTTACAGAGATACTTTCTCCGTCATGAATTGTTACCTTAATAGTATCACAGTATCCTGCTAAAGCCTCATCAATAGAGTTATCTACTACTTCATAAACCAAATGATGAAGACCTCTTACTCCTACATCACCAATGTACATAGATGGTCTTAGTCGAACGTGTTCCATCCCTTCTAAGGCTTGGATACTGCTAGCTGTATATTGTTTTTGACTCATATTAAATATTAAAATCTTGCTATATGCAAAGACCTACAAATATCGTGATTTTTTTCGATTTATCAAAGTTAAAAAGTGTCAAAAAAAGTTAGAGTTTTCAACAAAAACAGACTGGAATTTTTTAATTAAAAACAAACAAAGTTATAGCAATTTCCAGACAGGCCTTACTGTTTTAAATCATATTAAACATCAATAATTTATGCTTAAATTTATTTACTCAAAAATTGATTATTATGGACGATTTTCTTGCAGCTCGTGCACAAATGGCCATATCCTTAGGTTTTCATATTGTTTTTGCCTGTGTTGGTATGGTTATGCCTTTTTTAATGGCTTTTGCTCACTGGAAATACTTAAAAACCAATAATGAGATCTACAAAGGTCTCACAAAAGCCTGGAGCAAAGGGGTTGCTATCTTGTTTGCTACCGGAGCTGTTTCCGGAACAATGCTTTCCTTTGAACTGGGTCTTCTTTGGCCTGGATTTATGAAACATGCCGGCCCTATTTTCGGAATGCCGTTTTCTTTGGAAGGAACCGCCTTTTTTATTGAAGCTATTGCTATTGGTTTTTTCCTTTATGGATGGGATAAATTTAATAAATGGTTTCATTGGTTTTGCGGATTTTTAGTTGGTTTAAGTGGTTTAGCTTCAGGAATTTTGGTTGTTGCGGCTAATGCGTGGATGAACTCCCCGTCTGGTTTCGATTATATTAATGGACAATACGTCAATATAGATCCTATAAAAGCGATGTTTAATGATGCCTGGTTTCCGCAGGCTTTACACATGACGGTTGCGGCATTTTGTGCGACAGGATTTGTGGTAGCGGGAGTTCATGCTTATTTAATCATGAAAAAGAAAAATGTAGAATTCCATACCAAAGCATTTAAAATTGCGGCTGCATTTGCATTAGTCGGTGCTTTTGGCGCTCCCCTTACCGGTGACGTTGCCGCGAAATCTGTTGCAGAAAGACAGCCTATTAAGTTAGCCGCAATGGAAGCCCATTTCGAAACTGAAAAAGGAGCAGCCTTTGTTTTGGGAGGAATTCCTGACGAAGAAAAAGGTGAAGTAAAATATGCTTTGAAAATTCCGAAAGTATTGAGCTTTTTGGTAAGTAATGATTTTAATTCTGAAGTAAAAGGTCTGAATGATTTTCCAAGAGATGAATGGCCGCCGATTTCTGTTGTTCATTATGCTTTTCAGATCATGATATTTTTTGGAGTTGTGATGATTTCCATTGGAGCTGTTTATTTATATGCTGTTTTCTTTAAAAAAGATTGGCTTACTAAAAACTGGCTGTTAAAAACATTTTTCTTTGCAACACCTTTCGGATATATCGCATTGGAAGCAGGCTGGACGGTAACTGAAGTTGGCCGACAACCCTGGATCATCTACGGAATTATGAGAACGGTTGATGCTGTGACTCCAATGCCGGGAATTCAGTATTCTTTCTACTTTTTTACGGCAATTTTTGTGTCTTTATCATTAATTATCATTTTCCTTTTGAGAAGACAGATACACATGGTTCCGAAATTATATGACCCAACAGACGCTCAGTTTAACGATAAAAATATGAAATCATGATCTATGTAGTAATAGGCTTTCTTTGGCTATCCATTTGCTTGTATGTGATTTTGGGAGGTGCCGATTTCGGAGCAGGAATTGTTGAACTTTTCACAAAAAAAAGAGCCCGTGACAAAACAAAAGAAATCATGTATGAATCTATTGCTCCCGTTTGGGAAGCGAATCATATGTGGCTGATTATCGCGATTGTGATCCTTTTTGTAGGGTTTCCTGAGATTTATACGACGATGTCTACCTATCTTCATATTCCATTAGTTTTAATGCTTTTGGGAATTATTGCAAGAGGCACGGCTTTCACTTTCAGACACTATGATGCAGTGAAAGATAACTGGCAGGTTTTATATACTCAAATCTTCTATTATGCGAGTCTTTTAACTCCTTTTTTCTTGGGTTTAATTGCAGCTGCAACGGTTTCGGGATCTATCAATCCTGATGCGACGACATTTTTAGATCTATATATTTTTAGTTGGTTGAATTGGTTTGGAGTAGCAGTTGGTTTATTCACAGTTTCACTTTGTGCTTATCTGGCGTCTATTTTTTCTTTGAGAGAAACAACCGACAGACTGGAATTAGGCTTAATGATCAAAAAATCAAAACAAACTATGACCTTCGTTGTGATTACTGGAGGATTGGTCTTTTTAACAGCTTACTTGTCAGGCATTCCTTTGGTAAAATGGGTTTTCTCAAAAACATTAGGAATTATATCTATCTTTTTCGCTACTGTTGCTTTAGGTTTAATCTTAAAAGCGATGAAAAACAGGAAACTGCTTCCGGTAAGAGCGTTGGCTGGATTTCAAATCATAATGATCTTGGTTGCTGCAACTTATCAGCATAATCCGAATATCATTTTATTAGGAAACGGACAGCATCTTTCCTTATTGCAACATGTAGCTGCCCCAAAAACGATTTCGGCATTGGGCTGGGCTTTGATGCTTGGTTCGTTGTTTATTCTGCCGTTTTTGTTTTATCTGATGGCTTCGTTTAGTAAGTTGAGAAAATAAATTTAAAATATAAACCGTCAATATTTGACGGTTTTTTTATTTTTTAAGCAAAACAACTTCTACTCTCCTATTCTTGACACGATCTGCTTCTGTACGTTCAGGGTAAATTAAGGGATTGAGGTGACCAAGCCCAACAGCTTTTATTCGGTTAGAATCTATTCCTTGCATTTGTAGAAATTCCTTAATTGCATTAGCTCTTGTCCAGGAAAGGTTAAAGGTTCCCAAATCAATATCCTTACCATCAAAGTTTTCGTAATCACAGCAAATATGACCTTGCAACTCAATCTCTAATGTGGGATTATCTTTCATTATTTTGAAAAGCTGTTTAACACTTTCGTTGCCATTTGGAAGCCAGATATGACGGTTTCCAATAAAATTAACGTTGGGCAGCGAAAAAGTTTCTTTCACTTTCATTTGTGAAATATTTGTATTCAAAAAACTAGGAAATTCTTTCTGTGAAATTGTTTGTCCCTGTTCTATAAATACATCTACTCTTCTGTTTTTACCGCGTAATTCTTCTGTACTGCTGTCGTTGATCTGTTTTTCATCGCCTAAACCAACAGTACTTTTCAAATTGATATTATTTCTGATTTTGTCCTCCAAATATTTACTGACTGTATTGGCTCTTTTTTCTGATAATACCTTATTATATACGATACTTCCCGAAGGATCACAATTCCCAAAAACTCTGAACGTGAGATTATTTTTTAATTGAGCCAAACTATCCAATTTCTTTTTAGATTCATCATTAAGTTCAGAACTGTTATGCACAAAATAAACTGATGTGAGCATTTGCGCATCAATCCCGATGAAAGGGAAAAGCAGAAGGCAAAATAGAATGAATTTCATCAGTTTTAGGTTTTGTAGAAAAACGGAAAATATCAATTTATAGTTTATTAAAAAGAAAAAATCCTGAAAAATTTCAGGATTTTTATATAATTTATTTTTAGTGATAAAAATTTTCTAAGCTAATTTCATAAAAACATTTTCATCAATCTTCTCAACTTTCACCAAATTGTTTTTAGTTAAAACTTTAGAAGCTTTGTCCCATTTTTTACCGGAAAGTTTACTTTTTTCTTTAACCTCAGCTAAAGAAAATGCTTCTTCCTGAGTTTTTAAAATGTCTAGAATTGCATTTTCATCTTCTCCCAATTCAATTTGAACAACCGCTTTTTCGGGTTTCATTTGAGGAAAGAATAATACTTCCTGAATAGATGCATTATTTGTTAAGAACATAATTAATCTGTCCATACCGATTCCCATTCCTGAAGTTGGTGGCATACCATATTCTAGTGCTCTTAGGAAATCTTCGTCGATAAATTGACCTGCTTCATCATCACCTTTTGCTGCCAATTTCAACTGATCTTCAAAACGTTCTCTCTGATCAATCGGGTCATTTAATTCTGAATAAGCATTGGCAATTTCTTTACCGCAAACCATTAATTCAAAACGCTCAGTTAATCCTTCTTGACTTCTATGTTTCTTGGTTAAAGGTGACATTTCTACAGGATAATCTGTAATGAAAGTCGGCTGAATAAAGTTTCCTTCACATTTTTCACCAAAGATTTCATCAATTAATTTTCCTTTACCCATTGTTTCGTTCACTTCGATTCCGATAGATTTAGCAAAATCGAACAATTCCTGCTCGGATTTTCCAGTAATATCAAAACCTGTATATTTTTGAATAGCTTCCGTCATAGAAACTCTTGCATATGGTGCTTTGAAATCAATTTCCTGATCACCAAATTTTGCTTTAGTGGTTCCGTTCACCGCTATTGCACAATGTTCTATCATTCTTTCGGTGAAATCCATCATCCAATAATAGTCTTTGTAGGCAACATAAATTTCCATTACCGTAAATTCCGGATTGTGAGTTCTGTCCATTCCTTCATTTCTGAAGTTTTTTGAGAATTCATAAACACCGTCAAAACCACCAACAATTAATCTTTTCAGATATAATTCATTAGCAATTCTCATATATAAAGGAATGTCTAAAGCATTGTGATGCGTAATAAAAGGTCTTGCCGCTGCACCACCAGGAATAGCCTGCAAAACCGGAGTTTCAACTTCGATATAGCCTGCATCATTGAAAAACTGACGCATTGCTGTGTACATTTTTGTTCTTTTAACAAAAGTTTCCTTTACATTAGGATTCACAATTAAATCTACATAACGCTGTCTGTATCTTAATTCAGCATCGTTGAAAGCGTCATGCACTACTCCATTTTCATCAGTTCTTGGCTGAGGAAGCGGACGTAAAGCCTTAGTAAGAAGGGTAAACTTTTTAACCAAAACCGTCTTCTCACCAACCTGAGTTGTAAACAAATCTCCTTCAATACCGATGATATCACCGATGTCTAAAAGGTGTTTGTACACTTCATTATATAAAGTTTTATCTTCTCCCGTACAAATCTCATCTCTGTTGAAATATACCTGAATTTTACCTGTAGAATCCTGCAATTCAGCAAAAGAAGCCTTCCCTTGAATTCTGCGGGACATCAATCTACCAGCGATCTTCACGTGTTTACTTTCAGCGAAATCCTGTTTTATAGATTCTGTAGTGTCTGTGATTATATATTCTTCCGCAGGGAACGCATTGATCCCCATTTCAACGAGTTTATTAAGCTTTTCTCTTCGGATTATTTCCTGTTCTGATAATTGCATTTCTCTATATTTCAATAACGTGCAAAGATAATTGTTTTTAGCCTTATGAGTCAATAAAAAATCCACCAGATTAAAATTTTCGTATATGCGATAATATAGAAATATTATATCTAATCCAGAAGAGTTATAAATTACATGCTTTATATATCATTATACTTTGATTTATCTTTTTTAATTAATATTTTTAGTAAACCAACATCTTTAAATTCAATTTTATGAAAAAAATCATTATTACAATTTCATTAATTGGTTCTACAGGATTCATTAATGCACAAATTGGTATAAACACATCAAACCCTACATCATCATTAGATATCGTAGCAAAAAATGCCACAGGAACCACCACCAATGTAGACGGATTAATTGCTCCGAGGGTCGACAGACAAAGAGCACAGGTTATGTCCGGCATTCCTACAGGAACATTAATTTACATTAATGATCCAGCAACTGGTAACGCGACAGGACAAGCCGTAAACATTACATCAGTAGGTTATTACTATTTTGAAGCCGGTGCATGGCAAAAATTAACAACTCCTGCCTCTGTAAATGCTTTAGCTTGGAATATTTCAGGAAATACCGGAACAAGTTCTGCCACCAATTATTTAGGAACAGCAGACAATCAGGATCTTATTTTTAAAAGGAATAATGTACAGGCAGGTTTATTAACCACAACCAATACTTCTTTTGGAGTAAGTTCAATTCCACCAGCTGTAACAGGATCAGGAAATACAGCTTTAGGAAACAACTCTTTAAGCACTGTAACTTCAGGAGTAAGAAACGTAGGAATAGGTCTCAATACAGGAAGAGGAATTACAACAGGCGGAAATAATATTGCCATCGGCGGAAATGCTTTATCAAGCACAACTGCTGCTGCCATCCAAAGAAACATTGCCATTGGAGATAATGCTTTAATTGTAAATAATGGTGGAAATTCAAATATCGCTATTGGTGTAAATGTTGGTACAGCAGTTACTACAGGAGCCAATAACACCTTAATTGGAGACACTGCAGGAGGTATTACTTTAAGCACAGGCACCAGCAACACAGTTATCGGAAGTATTGCAGGATCATCTTTAACTACAGGATCAAGCAACGTTATTCTGGGAGCTTCTGCCGGATCGAACATTACCACAGGAGGTACCAATATTGCTATTGGTAACAACTCTCAGATTCCAACTCCTACGGCTAGCAACCAGTTGAATATAGGGAATGCTATCTTCGGAACAGGAATGACCGGTACATTGGGAGCACCAACCGGAAATATAGGTATCGGAACAAGTACACCAGCAAGAAGATTGGAAGTAAATGCAGGCGCAGCTCCTATAAGAGTTTCGAATTTACAAGCAGTTAACACAACAACACCTACAACTTCCGTTCCTTTAGTATTGGACACTGCAACAGGGGATATCTATCAGGGGAAATCTTCAGAACTTCTAATTTCAAACACTAATGCTATTCCTAATGCATCTCCTGTAAACTTAACAGTTACAGCTAGTACAACTGCAATAGGCTCTACAAGTGGATCATTATATAATACAATATTTACACTTACGCGTCCGGCTATTGTTTCAATGTTTTACTCAATGTCAACAACATTTGCAACAGCAACGGGAACAGTAATAGCAGACGGAACGCCAAGAATTTCATTTACCTGGGCAAGAATCTCAGATTCTACGGGAGCTACTATTATTCAGGATAATATGGGATTATCATCGGTTTCACATTCAAATAGTGTGAGTGTTACTTCAAATTTGTCTGGAGCATATTATAGTTCTGCCAATCCTCACGTTTATCTTCCGGCAGGAACTTATAAACTTGATATTTTCGGTTCGGTATCTTGTTCTAGTTCACAATCTGTGCGAGCAACCTATGGTTCCGGAACAGATAATTTATATTTAAAAGCCGAATATAATTGATTTACGATTCTAAAAACAACAGAGACAAAGGGCCTTACAAATAAATGTTGTAGGGCTTTTTTATTCAGAAAAATTTAATTTAAATTAATTCAGAACCAATCTTTTCGGTCTTTTTGAGGAATAAATGTCCACGCTAAGATTCTGCTTACTTTTTGACCTTGAGCCATATCAATAGTTTTGAAATCTACAGCTTTAACTTTCTTTAAAAGCGAAGTTAACTTATATAAATTATCTTTTTTAGAAACCAAACACGTAAACCATAGAATTTGTGAAGAATACAGAGAACTTTCTTCGATCATTTTTGAAATAAAAGCCAGTTCACCACCTTCACACCACAATTCGGATTGTTGTCCTCCGAAATTGAGAAGAGGTTTTTGCTTTTTCGATTTGCTGATATTTTTTGTTTTCCTAATATTTCCTTTCATCGCCGATTCTTCAGAATCATGAAAAGGAGGATTACACATAGAAAACATAAATTTATCCTTTAAACCTAAAATATTTTTAAAGATAAAATGAGAATCCGGCTGTTGTTTTAATTGAATAACTGATGATAAATCCGGATTATGATCTAAAATCTGTTGGGCATTTTCTAAAGAATCTTTATTGATGTCTGTTCCCAACATTTTCCAACCATAAGATTTGTGAGCTATTAATTGATATACAAGATTAGCACCTGTTCCAATATCCAAACCGTTTACAGAAACTCCTGTTGGAATTTCTTTTTTTTCCTCGGCTAATAAATCGGCAATATAATGCACGTAATCTGCCCTTCCGGGAATGGGAGGACAAAGATTAGTATCAGGAATATCCCAATTCTGAACTTGATAAAAGTGTGATAATAAGGCTTTATTGAGTAATTTAACCGCCTTTGGAATACTAAAATTAATGGTTACCGTTTGATAAGCATTAATAAAAACGTACTGTTTCAGCTCTGGCACGCAGGAAATGAGCTTATCAAAATCATAAGGATCACGATGCAGATTTCTTGCGTGCAGACTGAGTTTTTCAGTAGTCATATTTATTTTTTCTGACTTAAAATATATTCTACCATCTTTTTAGCATCTTCTTTAGACACCTGTGGATGGGGCGACATTGGAACACCTCCCCAAACTCCGCTTCCGCCCTCTATAATTTTGGAAGCCAGCAGTTCAATATCTTTTTGAGAATACTTCTCTGCTATTTCCTTATAAGAAGGTCCTATCATTCTCTCATTCACTGCGTGACACCCCGAGCAATCCAATGTTTCGATGATCTGATCACCGGAAAGATTAGTTTTTGCTGGTTCTGAAACAGCATTTGTTTCAGAAGACGTGGCGTCAACTGATGGAGTTTCTTTTTTAGAACAGGAAAGAATAAGTAAACTTACACATCCTGTCAAAAACAGTTTTTTCATTATTTTTTCGCTGTAGAATCTGTTTTAGCAGCTTCAGGAGCAGGTGTTGTTGCAGGAGTTACAGCTGGCGCAGCAGCAGGTTTAGCCGTAGAATCAGCAGCTACAGTTGGTGCTGTTGGCTCTTCTAGCATTGTGTTGCTGTCTTGTAAAGAATGGTCAGTTTTTTTAGAACAGTTTACTACGAATAAACTTCCGATAAATGCAATTGCTAATACTTTTTTCATTGTTTTCTAATTTAGAGCAAAAATATAAAAAAATAAGCTTTCAAGCTCATGACAAACACCCAGTTTAAAAGATATTTTTTTTCGAAAGCTTTTTATTAAGTTAATTATTTCTAAAAAATAATTCATTACACAGAGATATTTATCCGTAAAATCATTAATTTTAGTATAAAAATAAAACCATGATTAGAAACAGAATTTTTACAAACATGCTCCTCATTTCATTATTAATGATTTTTTCCTGTGATAACTCCTCTCCTACTGTTGAAACAGGATATTCTGACAAAATAGAATCTGTAACTTTATTAAAAACAACTAAATCATGGGACGGGACTCAATATGAAAAATATCCTGACGGACAGCCTGAAATTTCCGTTCTTAAAATTTCTGTTCCGCCCAATAAAGAATTAGATTGGCATACCCATCCTGTTATTAATGCAGCTTATGTGGAAAAAGGAGAAATTGAAGTTGAAAGAAAAGATAATGGCAAAAAGCAATGGCTCAGACAAGGACAAGCCGTTCCGGAAATGGTCAATATTGCTCATAAAGGCAAAACTGGAGAAAAAGGTGTTACACTTATCGTTTTCTACAGCGGCAGCCCTGATATTCCGTTGTCTGAGCCGGCACATTAAAATATTTTTCCATAAAATCTCTTTGAAAGCTTGACATAAAATTATAGTTTACATCAAAATTGAATTAACAAATAATATTTTAAGTTTTTTTATTTTCTCTTTTTTTGATTTCTATATTAAAAAAAATATTTACATTTGTCATATGTTTAATACGAGCAATAACAATTGGTGGTGGCTTTCAAACTCTTCGTCGGGTCTGAAGTTATTATCATGTTGCTAAATCAACAGCCGGAATAATATACTACAATATATAAGACTTTGACGATTTTCGTTGAAGTCTTTTTTTATTTACAATCAATTCAAAAAAAATAAAACTGCAAATGTTTAATAAAAAAATAAAAATAAAAACCGTTTCTAAAAAAACATTGGGAGATTTGCAAACTCCAATGACTATTTATCTGCAGATCCGCGATAAATTCAGGGACACTATTCTTTTGGAAAGTTCTGATTCTAAAAATATTGATAATAACTTTTCATTCATCGCCATCAATGCTGTGGCAGGAATCGAAATAAAAAATCTTAATGAATTTGAAATAAAACTTCCGAGACAAGAGCCTATCAAACAATTTATTATAGAGCATAAAGTAGCTGATGTTTTTGAAGATTTTACTAAAATTTTCGAATGCGAAAAAACAAATGATCCGGTTGAACAAACCGCTCAAAGCCTTTTTGGATATACAAGTTTTGAAGCTGTTCAGTTTTTTGAAAATGTAAATTTTAAAGCTCAAAGCCCTGAAGTTGAGATCCCAATTCTCCGTTACAGACTGTATCAATATGTAATTGCCATCAATCATTACAATGATGAAATGTACATTATCGAAAATCAGATTGAAGGTGTAAAATCCGAGCTTTATTTATTGGAAAGCATCATTAAAAACCAAAATTCTGTCGTTTATCCTTTCAAAAAAAATGGTGCAGAAACGTCCAATATTACTAATGAAGAATATCTTGAATTAGTAAAAACGGCTCAGAAACACTGCATGAGAGGAGACGTTTTCCAATTGGTATTGAGCAGAAGATTTGAACAGAAATTTCAGGGAGATGAATTCAATGTTTATCGTGCTTTGAGGAATATTAATCCTTCACCTTATTTATTCTTTTTCGATTACGGAAATTATAAATTATTCGGATCAAGCCCTGAGAGTCAATTAATTATCAAAAACAACAAAGCAATTATTCATCCAATTGCAGGAACATTCAAAAGAACGGGACATTTTGAAACTGATCTTCAATCTATTGAAGAATTAAAAGCTGATGCTAAAGAAAATGCAGAACACACAATGTTGGTAGATTTAGCGAGAAATGATTTGGGAAAACTAGGGAAAAACGTAACCGTTACCAAATTAAAAGAAATCCAGCTTTTTTCACACGTTATCCACATGGTAAGCGAAGTTACCGCCGATTTACCAGAAAACACAAATCCATTCGAAATGGTTGCCACCACTTTCCCACAGGGAACTTTAAGCGGTGCACCAAAACATAAAGCTCTTCAATTAATTAATAAATATGAAAAAGATTCCCGCGGATATTACGGTGGCTGCATTGGAATGATAGGGTTGAATGGTGACTGTAATCAAGCCATCATGATCAGAACTTTTTTAAGTAAAAACAACACCTTATATTATCAGGCCGGAGCTGGATTGGTTGCAAAATCAAACCCTGAAAGCGAGCTTGAAGAAGTCAACAATAAACTGAATGCCCTAAAAAAAGCAGTTGAAAAGGCTGAAAAATTAGTTAATAGTTTCTAATTAACAAAAAAAGCAACAAAAATGGATAACAATAAAGAACAACAAACTAAAATTTTAGTTTTCGATAATTACGACAGCTTTACTTACAACCTCGTTCAGATCATCGAAAGAGTTTTAGATCAAAAAGTTGATGTCGTAAGAAATGATCAAATTTCTCTGGAAGAAATCAATAAATATGATAAAATAATACTTTCTCCAGGCCCGGGAATTCCCAAAGAGGCAGGTATTTTATTAGAAGTTATTAAAGAATATGCTCCTACAAAAAGTATTTTAGGCGTTTGCCTTGGTCAACAGGCAATTGCAGAAGCTTTTGGCGGAAGTTTAATTAATCTTTCCGAAATTTTTCACGGTGTGGCAACTTCGGCAGAATTAGTAAAAAATGACACGAAACTTTTTAGAAATATATCAAGCGGTTTGGCAGTCGGAAGATATCACAGTTGGGCTGTAGATCCAAAAAAATTCCCGCAAGAACTGGAAATCACCGCAGTAGACAAAGACGGAATGATCATGGCATTACAACATAAAACATATGATGTGCATGGTGTTCAGTTCCATCCTGAAAGTATTTTAACTCCAGACGGAGAAGCTATCATTAAAAATTTCCTTTTAAATTGAAAACAATAGAAATTCCATCAACCATAAAAATCCCACAAATGAAAGAAATCCTGGAATACCTGTTCAATCATCACACCTTATCAAAATCTGAAGCTAAGGCAATTATGATTGAGATCGCTCAAAATAAATTCAATGTGATTGAAGTAACTGCTTTTATCAGTGTTTTCCTGATGAGAAATATTACTTTGAAGGAATTGGAAGGTTTCAGAGAAGCTTTGTTACAAATGGCGGCTACCGTAAATCTGGATGCCGATGATGCAATAGATATTGTTGGAACCGGAGGTGACGGTAAAAACACCATTAATATCTCAACTTTAGCAAGTTTTGTGATAGCTGGAGCTGGTCAGAAAGTAACTAAACATGGGAATTACGGAGCATCTACAACCACAGGATCTTCAAACGTAATGGAGGAACTCGGTTATATTTTTAAAAATGATTCTGACATGCTGAATAAAGATCTTGAAAGAGCCAATATTTGCTTTTTACATGCACCCTATTTCCACCCTGCTCTACAGTCTGTCGGAGCATTGAGAAGATCTTTAGGTTTGAGAACATTTTTCAATTTGTTGGGTCCATTGGTAAATCCTGCGAAGCCACAATTTTCAATGATCGGTGTTTATAATCTTGAAATTGCCCGAATTTACCAATATCTGTTGCAAAAAGATGAGCGGGATTTCATTTTGGTTCATAGTTTAGACGGATATGATGAAATAAGTTTGACCCATGACACCAAAATTATCACTAAAAATGGGGAAGAAATTTATTCAACGGAAGATTTAGGTTTTGATTCCATTTCTCAGGAAAGTATAAAAGCTGGGGAAACAACTCAGGAATCTGCGAAGATTTTTAGAGATATTTTGGAAGGAAGAGGGACAAAACAGCAAAATTCCGTGATTTTAGCTAATGCTGCGGTTGCCTTAAATCACACCAAAAAATTCGGAAGTTATGATGACTGTCTTTTGTTGGCGCAGGAAAGTTTAGAAAGTGGAAAAGCATTGAAAAGCTTGGAGTTATTGTTGGAGTAATTTTAAATTCTATACCTAATAATTCATTCTGTCATTCAGAACGAAACGAAGTGGAGTGAAGAATCTATTTAAAAACACAATAAGATGAAAATATTCGCAACACACAATTATTATGTATACATATTGACAAATTATAATAAAACAGTTCTTTATATAGGTATAACAAATGATTTAAAAACTCGGATATATTGGCATAAAAACCCAAAAACGGAAGATAAACTTCATTTCAAACAAAGTATAAATGCTTTTATCTCATTTATTATGAGCATTTTCAAGATGTAGAGCAAGCAATTGCAAGAGAAAAACAAATTAAGGGATATTCAAGAATTAAAAAAGAGAAACTCATAGAAATTTTTAATCCGGATTGGAATTTTTTAAATAAAACTATTGAATAGAGATTTCTCACTTCATTTCATTGCGTTCGAAATGACAGAACGTATAAAAAATGTACATAATGACAATATTAGACAAAATCATAGAAAGAAAAAAGGAAGAAACTACAGTTTCAAAATCAAAAATTTCTATTGAAGAATTGAAAGATTCCGAGTTTTTTGGAAGAACAACTTTTTCACTAAAAGAATCTGTAAAAAGTAAAACTGGAGTTATTGCCGAGTTTAAAAGACAATCTCCATCAAAAGGAATTATTAACGATCAGGTTTTTCCTTTGGAAGTAGTTTCAGCTTATGAAAAGTTCGGAGCAAGTGGAATTTCTATTTTGACAGATAAAGATTTTTTCGGAGGAAGTTTTGAAGATATTTTAAGTGTAAGAAATCATATCAATATTCCTATTTTACGAAAAGATTTCATGGTGGATGAATATCAGTTTTACGAAGCAAAAAGCATGGGTGCTGATGTTATTTTATTGATAGCTTCTTGCCTATCAGCTAATCAGGTTGGGGAATTTACGGAATTGTCTCATGAATTAGGATTAGAAGTTTTACTGGAAATTCATACCGAAGAAGAGCTTAATCATTTTAGTTCAAAAATTGATCTGGTTGGAATTAATAACAGGAATTTAAAAGATTTTAAAGTTAATTTACAGCATTCTGTGAACTTAAAAAACTTACTTCCAAAAGACGTTTTATCCGTCGCAGAAAGCGGAATTTATACAATTGAAGATTTCAACTATTTAAAGGAAAAAGGGTTTGACGGATTTTTAATGGGCGAATATTTTATGAAAAATAAAAACCCTGCAAATACGTTTGAAGAATTTATTAATGTGGTTACAAAATAATTTGAAAATATAATGATGAAACCAAAGCTTAAAGTCTGCGGATTAACAAAATTGGATCAGATTCAGGAATTAATTTCCATGAATACAGATTTTCTTGGTTTTATTTTCTACGAAAAATCGCCAAGATATGTTCTCAATCATTTGAATTTAGAAAACATTTCAAAAATTAACCATCAAGGGAAAGTTGGCGTTTTTGTGAATGAAAATTTAGAAACAATAATTGAAACAGTACAAAAAGCAAATCTGAATTTTATACAGCTTCACGGCGATGAAAGCGAAAATTTTATTTTAGAATTAAAAGAAAAACTGAATCCTGAAATTGGAATTATAAAAGTTATAAGGATTGGAAGTGAGAGACTGGACAGCACAAGTAGCATTCAGGAAACTATCAACCGACAACTAAAAAACAGCAACTATTTGCTTTTTGATACAGACAGCAAAGCTTTCGGTGGAACAGGAAAACAATTTGACTGGACTTTATTAAAAAAATTAGAAATTTCACTTCCTTATTTTTTAAGTGGCGGAATTTCAGAAGAAAACATAAATGATATTAAAATTTTAAATCAAAAGCCTTTCGTTTTAGATATTAATTCGAAGTTTGAATTGGAAGCTGGGATTAAAGATGTTGGGAAAATAAGATTATTCAAAGCTAAAATCTAAAAAAACAAAATGATAAACATAAATTTAATAAGAAAAAATTTCTATAAAAGATTATTTCCGCCAAAGTTTGAAAATGAAAGAGTTCAGGCTTTGTACAATTTTGTATCTAAAAACGATAATAATTTCGAGCATTGGGAACTCGATGGATTATTAACGAATTTTATCAACATCATTAAAATTTATGATGAAAAAGATACACAACACTTTTTTGATACGATCAATTTATGGAACAGCTATTATCTTGTTATTATTTCCGATAAATTTCTAGACAATAGAGTAAAATCAAATGTTACCTACGATTTTGGAAACATTTATGCTAAGATATTTTTACTGTATGAAAATTTTGACTCCTATTTTTTAATTGACAGTCTGGAGATTGCGATTACGATGTACAACTCAAAATTAGATATGATCACTTTAATTGATTTAATCGGTAAAATCAATTTATTGCACCATAAAAAACTGATAACCAAACAACAATACAATTACAACATTGAATTTATTAATCGATTAAAAGATGAAATATCAAGTTAAAAGAGCAGATGAATTAACCGAAAATGAAATAAAAACTATAATAAATCTCTGGGAAGTTTCGGAATGGGCTTCTATGGAACCTGGATATTTCCGTTCTTTTTTTAAAGATTCAGAATTTCATTTTCTTATTGATTCAGAGGAAGAAATATTGGCCTTAATACGCCTTAATTTTGATTTCATTTTAGAAATTTTCGATAAAAAATACCATTTTGCAGAAGCTGTTGGACTGGTTTATGCACAAAAGAAAAAAGGATATGGTAAAGAATTAATCAAATATATTATTGAGAATATTACCGAAAGAAATCTGGAAAGTATTGGTTTTTGTTTGTCTGAACTAAGACCTTTCTATGACAAATGTGACATCAGTATTTTACACCACAAAGCCAAATCCATCAAAGAAAAAAGCGGCTCTAAATGGATACCATCCGATGATGACGATATTTTAATTTTTAATCTATCTGACGAGAAAAAGGAACTTTTAAATCAGTTAAGTTCCGAAAACAATGCTTATTTAATACAATAAAAGAAGAAGAAAATGGACTATAAAAATCCTGATAAAAATGGATATTACGGAGAATTCGGAGGAGCTTTCATTCCCGAAATGCTGTATCCAAATGTAGAAGAATTACAAAAAAACTACCTCGAAATCATAGAATCAGAAGATTTTCAGACTGAATATCAGGATCTGTTGAAAAACTATGTTGGACGAGCTACTCCACTTTATTTTGCTAAAAATTTAAGTCAGAAATACAATACCAAAATCTATCTGAAAAGAGAAGATCTTAATCATACCGGAGCTCATAAAATCAACAATGCTTTAGGACAGGTTTTATTGGCAAAACGTCTCGGAAAAACCAGAATTATTGCAGAAACGGGAGCCGGTCAACACGGCGTTGCCACCGCTACAGCCTGTGCTTTATTGGGCTTGGAATGTATCGTTTACATGGGTGAAATCGATATTCAAAGACAAGCTCCCAATGTTGCTCGAATGAAAATGCTGGGTGCAGAAGTTATTCCTGCAGTTTCAGGTTCAAAAACTCTAAAAGATGCTGTAAATGAAGCATTAAGAGACTGGATCAATAATTCTATAACCACTCATTATGTGATTGGAAGTGTGGTTGGCCCACATCCTTTTCCGGATTTGGTTGCGAGATTTCAGAGTATTATTTCAAAAGAAATTAGAGAACAGCTTAACGAGCAAATCGGAAGACAAAATCCCGATTACGTAATTGCATGTGTTGGTGGCGGAAGTAATGCAGCAGGAACTTTTTACCACTTTGTGAATGAAAAAGACGTTCAAATTATTGCCGCAGAAGCCGGAGGTTTAGGAGTTGATTCAGGAAAGTCGGCAGCAACAACTTTTCTGGGAACTTTAGGCGTTTTACATGGTAGTAAAAGTTTGGTGATGCAAACGGAGGACGGACAAGTTATCGAGCCCCACTCTATTTCCGCTGGTTTGGATTATCCAGGAATCGGGCCTTTTCATGCACATTTATTCAAAGAAAACCGTGCTGAATTTTTCAGTATTAATGATGATGAAGCCTTAAAATGTGCTTTTGAACTGACAAAATTAGAGGGCATCATTCCCGCGTTGGAAAGCGCTCATGCTTTGGCGGTTTTAGACAAGAAAAAATTCAACGAAAATGATATTGTTGTCATTTGCCTGAGTGGCCGTGGCGACAAGGATATGGAGACCTATTTGAAGAATTTATAGGTTGATTTTGGCGATAAATTCCGTCTTCCACTCCCGCTTTTTTACTTCGTAAAAAGAGCTCCGTTCAAGCCGGATCGCATGGTAGAATCCAAAACAATTTTTTGTCAGTTCAAAGAACTTTCAGGAAATAAAATTTTAATTTAAAAACTTATTTTTCTTTAATTTTTTAAACAATTTAAATGAAAAAACTAAACATATACTTTACAGCAGGAATTCCACAATTGGAAGATACCGCTGATATTATAAAACTTATCCAGGACGCCGGAGCAGATATGATGGAAATCGGGATGCCTTATTCCGACCCTGTTGCAGACGGACCCGTTATTCAAAAAGCCCATGAACTGGCTTTAAAAAACGGAATGACCATCGAAAAACTTTTATTACAGTTAAAATCAATTAAAAATGAAATCAGAATTCCTGTAATTTTAATGGGATATATCAATCCTGTTTTAAGTTTTGGATTTGAAAACTTCTGTAGAGAATGTTCAGAAAGTGGCGTTTCAGGATTAATTATTCCAGATCTTCCACCTATTGAATTCGAAAAAAATTATCAGAAAATTTTAGTAAAATATAATCTGAACTTCACATTTTTGGTAACTCCGGAAACTTCTGACGAAAGAATATTATATCTTGATTCTTTAAGTTCAGGATTTTTATATGCGGTAAGTTCCTCATCTACAACAGGAAATGAAAATGCAGTTTTAAAGAATGAAGATTATCTTTCCAGATTAGCTTCTCTACCTTTAAAAAATCCTGTCATGATCGGTTTTGGAATAAAATCAAAGCAGGATTTCGAAAACGTTACAGAAAAAGCCGATGGCGGAATTATAGGAACTTCATTCGTAAATATTTTACTACAAAATAAAGATTGGAAGATAAAAGCCATAGATTTTATTAATTCCGTAAAAAATTAAAATTCACTAAATTTGTATGTCAATAAAATGGTATAAAATCATGATTCTATATCATTACAAGAAAATCGACATCCACACATGAATACAAATCAAAATAAAGTAGTAGAATTTGAAGATCTTGGCGTAAAAGAATATCAACCATCTTGGGACTATCAGGAAAAACTGATGAAAGATATTATTGATACCAAAATCAAAAACCGCGATTTACCTGCTGAACAACATATCACCACTTCCAACCATTTTCTTTTGGTGGAGCATCCTCACGTGTATACTTTAGGGAAAAGCGGACATGAAGAAAATATGCTGGCAGGAATAGATCAATTAAAGGAAATCGACGCTACTTTCGTGAAAGTGAACCGTGGCGGAGACATTACCTATCATGGTTACGGACAAATTGTTGGTTACCCTATTTTGGACCTTGAAAATTTCTTTACGGATATTCACAAATACATGCGAAATCTTGAAGAAGTAATCATCAGAACAATCAATGAATACGGTTTGAAAGGCGAACGTTCTCCCGGAGAAACCGGCGTTTGGTTGGATGTGGGAAAACCTTATGCAAGAAAAATCTGTGCGATGGGTGTTAAGGCTTCCCGTTGGGTAACGTTACACGGTTTTGCCCTGAATATCAATACAGATATGCGTTATTTTGAATATATCGTTCCTTGTGGAATCAAAGACAAGCAGGTGACTTCTTTAAAAAGAGAACTTGAAAGAGAACTGACGCCAGAGGAAATGGAAGATATTAAAGGTAAGATTAGAAAGCATTTTGCAGATGTTTTTGAGGCGGAATTAAAATTCAAATAAATTTCTAAATCATATAAAATAAAATCAATAAATTTGATAGTATTATAATTAATAGTAAATTAAAATGGAAGCTCAAATTCTACATAAAAAACTCGAATTAATCCAATGGTTATCCACTTTGGAAGATAAGGCTATCATTGAAAAATTAATCAATTTCAGAAAAGAAGAAACCAAAGATTGGTGGAATACTATTTCTGAAGAAGAGAAAATATCTATTGAAAAAGGAATTATTGATTCTGAAAACCATAACCTAAAACCTCATTCTGACGCAAGAAAATTATATGAAAAAGTGGTTATAGTGTTTTATGGACTCAAAATGCGCTAGATGACCTTAAGCAAACGATTGAATATCTTGAAAATAATTTTACAGATAAAGAAATTCAGAAACTTGCTGTGAAAATTGAAAGTACGATTGAATTAATATCTCAAAATCCAACTATTTATCCTAAATCGGACTATAAAAATATTTATCGAGCTAATATACTTAAGTTTAATACAATGTATTACAGAGTAATAAAAAATAATATTGAAATTTTATCATTCTTTTCTAACAGACAAAATCCGAGAAGATTAAAAATATAATACTTAAACCTCCATTCTAGAATGGAGGTTTATTTTTTGCATCATGCTTTAAATATATTTTAAAAATTACATTATAGATTTCATCAAAAATGCATTTATCAAAATTAAATTGCACACAATTAAATTTCATCATACCTTTGTCTTATAATTTTAAAATAAGAACAAACAATGTCATTAATAGAAGACCTAAATTGGAGACATGCAGTAAAAGCATACGATTCAACTAAAAAAGTATCACAGGAAGATTTACATAAAATTTTAGAAGCAGCGAGATTGGCTCCTACTTCATCAGGATTACAGCCTTTCAAGATTATCGTTGTAGAAAATCAGGAATTGAAAGAAAAAATGGTTGCTGGAGCATTGAATCCGGAAGTTATGAGAGATTCTTCACATGTGTTGGTATTTGCCGCTTGGGACAGCTATTCTAACGAAAAAATTGATAAAGTTTACGATCTTCATACCGATGTAAGAGACTTGCCAAGAGGTCGTTTTGGAAGTTATACCGATAAGATCAAAGAAATGTACGAAGCGCAAACGCCAGACGAACATTTTGTACACACTGCGCGTCAGACTTATATTGCATTAGGTTTGGCAATGGCTCAGGCTGCCGAATCAAAAATCGACAGTACTCCTGCGGAAGGTTTCAGTAATGCAGTAGTTGATGAAATTCTTAATTTGAAAGAATTAGGTTTAAAAAGTGTAAGCCTTCTATATCTTGGTTATAGAGATGCAGAAAAGGACTGGCTTTCAACAATGAAGAAAGTTAGAGTTCCAATGGAGGACTTTATCATTACAAAATAACACCTCATTCAACCTTATCTTATGGAAAATTTAAAACAGCTAAAACTGGAAAACCAAATCTGCTTTCCTTTGTATGTCATTGCAAAAGAGATCACTGGATTGTACAGACCTTTTCTTGATGAGCTGGATATCACCTACTCTCAATACCTTGTAATGATGGTACTTTGGGAGAATGATGGACTTACCGTAAGTCATATCGGGGATAAATTATTCCTCGACAGCGGTACTTTAACTCCTCTTCTTAAAAGGTTAGAAGCTAAAGGATTTATCGTAAGAAAAAGAAAAAAAGAGGATGAAAGAGTGGTTGAAGCATTCTTAACCGAAGTCGGAAAACAACTGCAGCAAAAAGCATGTGAAATTCCAAAAAAGATTCAACAAAAAATTGGTATAGAGTCTGAAGATCTCATTCAGCTTAAAGATACCATCCAAAAAATATTAATCAAAATAGAAAAATAAATGAAAACATTATATACAACAAAAGTTACTGCCAAAGGTGGCAGAAACGGACAGGTAAAAAGTGAAAACGGAGTTCTTGATCTTGAAGTAAGAATGCCAAAAGCTCTTGGTGGAGCCAATGAAGATTTCGCTAATCCAGAAATGCTTTTCGCCGCAGGATATTCAGCGTGTTTTGACAGTGCTTTAAACAGAGTGATCAGTTTATCTAAAACCAAAACGGGTGAAACTTCTGTTACAGCTCAGGTAAGTATCGGACAATTGGAAAACGGAGGCTTTGGTCTTGCAGTGGAATTGGATGTAAATATTCCTGAAGTTTCTATTGAAGAAGCGCAATCTCTTACTGAAAAGGCTCATGAAATTTGCCCTTATTCTAACGCTACAAGAAATAATATCGAAGTAAAACTTTCTGTGACGAATAACTAAGATCAATTTCTTACACTATAAATTAAATCTGTTTCTTCTCGAAGCAGATTTTTTTTGTTTTTAAATACAAAAGGAAAAAATAAAAATTGTCGTTCGGTGGAAAAGAATTAATTTTATGGAGCTTTTTAAGCGAAAAATTTAAAACAAATAATCTGAAACAATTAAACATTTAGATAAATGAAAGGAAATGAATTTGCTCAATTAAGCGATCAGGAATTATTAGCAAAAAAGAAACAACTAAAATCCAGCAACATAATAAATGCTGTAATTATTGGCGTATTAATAGGAATTGTAATTTACAGCTTCATTAAAAACGGTTTCGGATTTGTCACATTTTTGCCATTACTTTTCGTTTACTTCATTGTAAAAAACCAAAATGAGAGCAAAGAGCTTGAAAAGGAAATTAAATCCCGAAATTTGAAATAAGAATAAATAACTTATAAAATTCTGATTTAATTAAACTTCTTTCATTTTTACTTATCAATAAAAAAATACTTTGAAAAAATTCCTATTATTTACCATCACAATATTTGCTTGCCTTAACTTCTACTCTCAACATACATACGCTTTTTTTGGTTCATTCAATCGGGATAAGAATACAGAAGGAATTTTTGTTTATGAATTAGATACCATCAGCGGAAACTTGTCCAAAGTCACTACCATAAAAGGAATTTTAAATCCATCATTTCTCACTTTATCTCCAAACGGAAAGTATGTTTTTGCCTGTACAGAAAGTAAAACTCCAAATGGAGGAAAAGTAAGCAGCTTTGAATTTAAGCCTGAAAATAAAACCCTGACTTTCATCAACAGTCAAAAAAGTGGTGGCGAAAATCCTGTTTATCTTACCACACACAACAGTGGAAAATGGCTAGTTAACGGAAATTATACCGAAGGAAGTGTTTCCGTCTATCCGATTTTAGAGAATGGAACGATTGAACCGTTTGTTCAAAACTTTCAATTTTCTGAAGGCAGCATAAATCCTGGCAGACAAGACCGTTCTCATATTCATTCGACAGTTTTTTCTCCGAATTTTGATTATATTTTCTTTCCGGATTTGGGAGCGGATAAAATCAGAGCTTACAAATTTGAAAGTGAAAAAAATGAACCTTTACAAACCGCAGAAATTCCTTTTACGAAAACAAGTTTAGGAAGTGGGCCAAGACATTTTACATTCCATCCCAACGGAAAATTTGCCTATTGTATTGAAGAAATGAG
>Ga0302167_10000307_pt1 | contig 24945 bp, 22 predicted proteins | sample I_Fen_N1_1_FD_193496 | JGI IMG/M metagenome (GOLD analysis project Ga0302167, IMG submission 193496) | Peat permafrost microbial communities from Stordalen Mire near Abisko, Sweden - I_Fen_N1_1 | ecosystem: Environmental > Terrestrial > Soil > Wetlands > Permafrost | place: Sweden: Abisko...
GGATCCGTTCCCGGGAGCGACTTATATCTTGAGATATAGAAAAGTAGGTATTCCGAGCTGGACAAACGTACCAGTTTCAACTAATACTCTTACATTGACAGGATTATTAGAATTAACTAAATATGAAATGCAGGTTGCAAATATCTGTAGTGGAACTCCAGGAACTTTCACTCCTCCATATTTGTTTACAACGCCAACAGTAACTTACTGTCCAATGTCTTCTACAAGTGCAGCTAATGAATTTATTTCAAAAGTAACGGTGAAGCCAAACGGTAAGCCAACAATGGAAAATATTTCAGTAGGATCTACTTATACAGATTACACAGCTGTTCCTGCTAAATTCATTGAATTAATTCAAGGTTCTACAGGCAACGAAATTGCTATTGAAAAAACTTGGTTAGGTACTAACAACAATGAAGGTATTGCTGTTTGGATCGACTTTGACAGAAACGGAACTTTCGATATTAATGAAAGAATCCTTGCTTCAGCTCCAAGTACAACGACTCCTGTTAAAGGAACATTCAATGTACCAACAGATGCATTTGTTAGCTTAACTGATTACAAATATGTAGTGATGAGAGTAGCAATGCAGAAAGACGGTATCCCGGTAAACTGTACAAGTTTTGCAAACGGAGAAGTTGAAGATTACACAGTGAGAATTTCAAAACCAGGAGTTCCTAATGCAACAAACCAGACGGATATCATGATTTATCCTAACCCGGTAAAAACTACTTTGAATGTGAAGAATACAAGTTCAAGGTCTAATTATAAGATCTACAATGCAGCAGGACAAGTGGTATCAGCGGGAATTATCTTAAACAACAAGATCAATGTAAGTAATTTGATCAACGGAGTTTATGTAATAGACATCGATGATGCTAAAGGCACTGCCCAAAAGAAATTCATCAAAGAATAATAGTAAATTATCCTTAAAATAGAATAAGCTCTCAGAAATGGGAGCTTATTTTTTTGTATTAATTCAAAGTAAATCTTCATTTTTAATCATAAAAAATCCCACTTTTAAAAAGTAGGATTACTATATTTTTAACCTAAAATAATTTATTTAAGATAAGTTTCATAAAGATCATTTCTTCTGTCTTTCAGAATCTGAACAGAGCCGTTGTAATGAAGATCTTTCAATAAATTTAAATCAACATCAACAATTAAAGTCATTTCCGTATTAGGAGTCGCCTCCCCTTTTATAGCGTTTGATGGAAAAGGAAAATCCGATGGCGTAAACACCGCTGCCTGACCAAACTGGATATCCATATTATTAACTCCCGGTAAATTTCCTACACAACCCGCGATGGCAACATAACATTCATTTTCGATGGCTCTGGCTGCCGCACAATGGCGAACTCGAATGTATGCATTTTGCGTATCGGTAAGATAAGGAACAAATAAAATTTTCATGCCTTGATCTGCCAAAATTCTCGGAAGCTCTGGAAATTCTACATCGTAACAGATGACAAGACCAATTTTTCCACAGTCAGTATCGAAAACTTTTATTTCGCTTCCGCCTTTCATTCCGTAGTATTTTCTTTCGTTTGGAGTGATATGAATTTTACGATATTCGTCTACTCTACCATCACGATGAAGAAGATAACTCACATTATACAAATCATTATTTTCAAAAACAGGCATACTTCCGGAAATAATATTGACGTTGTAGCTAATAGCCAATTCTGAAATTTTAGCTTTGATTTGTTCCGTCAGTTTAGCCAATTCGATCATACTGTCTCTTTCCGAAAGTTTATTAAACGGAGCTAATAATGGTGTATTGAAAAGTTCAGGGAAAAGCACAAAATCTGATTTGTAATCTCCCATCACATTCACGAAAAACTCAACCTGCTCGTAGAAAGCATTAATATCTTTAAAATGCCTCATCTGCCATTGCACCAATCCTAAACGAATGATGCTGTCCTGCATTGTATTTGGTTTTTTGCTGTAATAGACGTTATTCCATTGCAACAAAACAGCATTTTCTTTTGAAGATTCGTCTTCCGGAAGATATTTCTTTAAGACCTTAATTGGTAGAAAATTATTCGACAACTGAAAAGACAAAACGGGATCATAAATCTCTTTATCCCTTACTTTTCGGATATAATCTCTGGCTGAAAGTTCGTGGCTGTGTTTATGGTAATTCGGGATTCTTCCACCCAAAACAATGGATTTAAGATTGAGTAATTCACAAAGCTCTTTTCTGGCATCATAAAGCCTTCTTCCCAAACGTAATTCGCGATATTCAGGATCAACGAAAACTTCGATTCCATATAAAACATCTCCCGTTGATAAGTGGGTATTAAAAGTATAATTTCCTGTGATATCAACGTAGGTATGATCATCTCCAAATTCATTATAATTCACGATAATAGAGAGTGCAACTGCCGCCAATTTGCCATCTACCGTGATACAAATTTGACCTTGGGGAAAAATTTTCGTCAGTTTTTCTATACTTCTTTTTGACCATATAGATTCAGACATTTGAGGATAAGCACGCTTCATTGTCACTACCAATTCATCGTAATCCTGAACCGTCAGTGTACGTGTGTCTATTTGCATATCATGTAATTTTACCTAAATTTAAGGAAAATTACCTAGAAACTATAATGGATTTGGATACTTACATAAAATACACCGATGAAAATAACACCGAAATTTCACAAAAACAGCTTGATAAATTTTCAGAATTTAGCCGTCTGACCTATGACAGTAAAACCAATGAACTTAAAAAAATAGAACGGTTTTCAAAAAATTATAGAACAAAGGAAGTTGAACAATTAGGAGGAGAAGTTTATCTCTCTTCGGAAGATAATTTACCGGAAGTAATTACCAATCATATAGATATCGGGTCGTTCGGTAAGCCCTGGACGTTTTATTATAATAAAGAAACTAACGATAAAGGAGAAACTCAATGGGATTCTATTTTGTATCGTAATGGCAGTTTGCATGGTAAAGCTATTTCTGTATTTGATGAAAGAAATAGAAAATTAGCAGGCTGTTCAATAGATCTATTAACGGGAACCCAAACTGATAAATTTAAAAACTTTTATGGTGATCCTTCCGTATTTGAGTATGAATTTGAAAATGAAACAATCCCCTCAATTAAATTTACATATAATGAAGATGGCCGTGTTGATGAGATTTTCTTTCAAGATGATGAATATTCGGTGAGAGATTTTCTAGATAATGATGAGATTACAGCAAAATTTCCTTGGAAGGAGAATGTGTATTATCATGCTTTTGAACCTATGCTTTCTTAAATATTTGAAACAAAAAATTCTGCTCATAAGAATAGTCAGGAGACGTATTTTTATTTGCAATTGATGTAGTTTTACTTAAATTTAAGGGAAATTTATTTTAACAGACAATTTATTAATCAAAATATCATTTAGTAATGGCAATAATTTTTCTGAATCAAAGCGAATGTTCTATTTGTGATAAAACTTTAAATGAAGGCCAAGATATTGTTTTATTTCCTCCTTTATTTAAAAATGATAAATTTTATATTTTTAATGATTCAGGATTTCATCGTTCTTGCTTAGAAAAAAGCCAACTAGGAAAGGAAGCCTTAAAATTTTTAGAAGAACTTCATCAATCTAAAAATAATTAAGATAAATACTTATAAACTCAGTTTAGATTCCTACGGAATGACAAAGTTTTGATATTTTCAAACGTTTAAATTACCGACTACGACCCTAGCCCTGATTGTAGCGACATCCTTTTTGGTTGCGGTCGGAGCGAAGCGGAGACCGTAATCAAAAAGATACAGCGGAAAGCAGGAAATTGCTCCTTAAAAATAATTTCAAGGAGTCAAATAGTTTCAAATAAAAATTAGAACAAGTATATAAACAAAAAAATCCTGCTCATAAGAACAGGATTTATATTTTAAATTAAATCAAGATTATTCCCACTCAATAGTTGCAGGTGGTTTGCTTGAAATATCGTAAGCTACTCTGTTGATTCCTCTTACTTCGTTGATGATTCTGCTAGAAACAGTATCTAAAAACTCGTAAGGAAGTCTGCTCCACGTTGCTGTCATAAAGTCGATGGTGTTGGCAGAACGAACAACCGCAGTATATTCGTATGTTCTTTCATCGCCCATTACTCCAACAGATTTTACAGGAAGTAAAACTACGAATGCCTGAGAAACTTTCTCGTAAAGATCATTTTTATATAATTCTTCGATGAAAATATCGTCAGCTTCCTGAAGAATTTTCACTTTTTCAGCATCTACAGCTCCTAAAATTCTGATTCCTAAACCTGGACCAGGGAAAGGATGTCTGTGTACCAAATGATGAGGAATACCTAATTCTTCCCCAACCTTTCTTACTTCATCCTTGAAAAGCTCTCTTAAAGGCTCCAACAGCTCAAATTCCATTTCTTCCGGAAGTCCGCCAACGTTGTGGTGAGACTTGATTACCGCTGATGGTCCGTTTACTGACTGACTTTCGATAACGTCAGGGTAAATTGTTCCTTGAGCTAAGAATTTAGCCCCTTCGATTTTATGAGATTCTTCATCAAAAACATGAATAAATTCGTTTCCGATGATTTTTCTTTTTTGTTCAGGATCGTCAACTCCGGCTAATTTAGATAAGAATCTTTCTGAAGCATCAACCAATTTAATATTCATATTAAAATGCTCGCCGTAATTTTCCATTACTTTTACGTCTTCATTTTTTCTCAATAAACCTGTATCAACAAAGATACACTGCAATTGATCACCGATTGCTTTGTGAATTAAAACTGCTGCCACAGAAGAATCTACTCCTCCTGAAAGTCCAAGGATTACTTTGTTGTCTCCTACTCTTTCTTTAATTTCTGCAACTGTTTTTTCGATGTAGTTGGTTAGTTTCCAATTTTTCTCTGCATCACAGATTGAGAAAACGAAATTTTCCAACATTTTACCACCTTCCTCAGTGTGAGAAACCTCAGGGTGGAACTGTACGCAATAGATTTTCTTATCTTCATTAGAAATAGAAGCAATAACCCCAGATTTTGCGTTTAATTCAAAACCTGTTGGTAATTCTCCAACCTCATCAAAGTGACTCATCCAAACTACAGAGTTTTGAGTTACCCCTTTTAATAAAGAACTTTCTTTAATGATATCTAAATGAGCTTTTCCGTACTCTCCTTTTTCGCCTTTATTTACTTTTCCGCCTAAAAGGTGTGCCGTTAACTGCATTCCGTAGCAAATTCCCAATACTGGAATTCCTTGCTCGTATAATTCTTTTTCAACTAAATGAGCATTTTCTGCATTCACAGAACTTGGACCTCCGGAAAGGATAATTCCTCTCGGCTGCTTTTCTAAAATAGTTTCTAATGGCGTATTGAAAGGTAAAATTTCAGAATATACCCCCATCTCACGGATTCTTCTCCCGATAAGCTGGTTGTACTGAGATCCGAAATCTAATATGATAATACCGTTATTCATTTTTTGAATTGATAAATTATTGTTGAATTATTTTATCCGGGTTTCACCCGGAGCTATTATAGTTTCGCCCCTTCAGGGCTCACCTTAACTGTCTTTAGATCTTGCTTATTCAGCCCGATCCTATTGATGAAACGCTTTACAAAAAAAGACCTGGATTTCTCCAAATCTTTTTTCGTGATTTTTATTAAAACTTCCCGATGTCTTCTCTGTAGAAACTGTAATCGAAGTGTACATGTCCTGCATCTTCGTATACTTTCTTGCGGGCATCATCGTAAGTTGCTCCTGTAGCCACAATGTTTAGCACTCTACCACCATTGGAAACGACTTTGTCGCCTTTCTTGATAGCTCCTGCGTATAACAGCTGGCTGTGTTTTACTTTATCTTCACCTACGATCTCGAAACCTGTTTCAATGTTTCTAGGATAACCTCCAGAACACATTACAAGACAAATAGCTTTTTCGTCTTTAAACTTAAGCTCGATGTCTCTCCCTTCCATACAGTCGTTGATAACGTCTAAAAGATTATTTTCCATTAAAGCCATCAATACCTGAGTTTCAGGATCACCGAATCTCATGTTGTACTCAAGAAGGTAAGTTCCTTTTTTAGTTACCATCAATCCGAAGAAGATGATTCCTTTGAAACTGAAACCTTCAGCCTTAAGACCTTTTACAGTAGGTTCTAAAATATTTTGTTCGAAATCTGCAGCGTGTTCTGCTGTAAATTCCGGGCTTGGTGCCACTGAACCCATACCTCCTGTGTTTGGGCCTGTATCACCGTTTCCAGCTTTTTTGTAATCTTTTGCAGCAATACAAGGGAATAGTTTTTCACCGTTTGAGAATGCAATAATAGAAGCTTCAAAACCTTCTAAAAATTCTTCAATAACCAAACGGATTCCAGCGTCTCCATAGATTCTTCTGATCATGAAATCGTGGATCGTAGCTTCAGCCTCTTCCAACGTGTCGCAAATAACAACACCTTTTCCACCTGCTAAACCACTAGCCTTGATTACTAGAGGATATTCCTGAGTTTGTACATATTCTTTAGCTTCGTTATATGAATCAAATACCACAGCTTTAGCTGTTTTGATATCATAGGTCTGCATGAATTTTTTAGAGAAAGCCTTACTTCCTTCAAGACTTGCTACTTTTTGATTCGGACCAAAAACTTTAAGATCATGTTTTTTAAACTCATCCTTCAACCCTGCTACAAGCGGAGCTTCCGGACCTACGATCGTAAGATCTACTTTTTCTTTAATGGCAAAATCTCTAAGTTCTTTAATCTCTGATAAATGAACATTTTTCCCTATTACATCGGTAGTAGCGTTTCCGTTTGCAAAAAACATTTTAGAAACTCTCGAGTCATTTTGAAGTTTAGCTGCCAAAGCAGACTCTCTTCCACCTTCACCTATGATTAATATTCTCATACTTTATTTAATTAACTAGTCTATAATATTACAAATATATAATTTTGAATGTTAAAAAAACAATCTCAAAATATAATTTTAATTCTATTTTAATTAATGGAAAAAATGTCTAACACCAGTAAACATCATCGGAATGCCATGCTCATTTGCTGCCTCAATGCTGTCTTGGTCTTTTACACTTCCTCCCGGCTGAATAATAGCTGTGATACCCTCCTGAGCGCAGAAATCAACTACGTCACGGAAAGGGAAAAACGCATCAGAAGCTAAAACTAAATCTCCTGTGAATTTTCCTTTTGCTCTTTCAATAGCCTGTTGAGTAGCCCAGATTCTGTTGACCTGTCCGCCACCGATTCCGAAAGCCTGGATTCCGTTTGAAACCACAATTGCGTTTGATTTAACGTATTTCACCACTCTCTGAGAGAAAAGCAAAGCTTTCTTCTGCTCTTCTGTCGGCTGAGTTTCAGTAACCACTTTAATATCATCAGAGAAGATACTGTCGTTATCCTGAACTAATATTCCACCATCAACCTTCACCCAAGTCTGCTTGTCAGAAACAGGGTTAACGATTTTTATAATTCTTAAATTTTTCTTCTTTCTTAAAATTTCCAAAGCATCTTCGTCAAAGCTAGGAGCCATTACGATTTCTAAGAAAGTTTTGTTTAATTCTTCTGCTGTTGCAGCATCAACTTTATAGTTGGTAGCAACAATTCCGCCAAAGATAGAAATAGGATCACACTCAAAAGTTTTTTGATAGGTTTCCAATGCTGAAGTTCCGATCGCAACTCCACAAGGGGTAGAATGCTTCACTGCACAACAAGCCATTTCTTCTTTGAATTCATTTACCACTTTCCAGCAAAGATCCATATCACGAAGGTTATTGAAAGATAATTCTTTACCTCCCAACTGTTCGAAATCTTTCATTGCTCCATTCTCGAAAGTAGAAACATAGTAAGCAGCCGTCTGATGAGGGTTTTCACCATATCTCAGGTCAGAAACTTTTTTGTAAGATGCGCTTAGATACGTAGGATAATCCTCTTCTAAAAGCATTCTTGAAATAGCCGCATCATAAGCTGAAGTAAGATTGAATACTTTACCCGCTAATCTTTTACGCGTTTCGATGTATGTGTCACCGTTTTGTTCCATTTCAATTTTTACTGCTGCGTAATCTTCAACATCAGTAATTACTGTTACAGAATCAAAATTCTTAGCTGCTGAACGAAGCATTGACGGACCTCCGATATCGATAAACTCTACCTTTTCGTGTAATGAAATGTCTTTGTTAACATTCTCAAAGAAAGGATAAAGGTTTACGATCACCATGTCGATCAAATCAATTCCATGTTCCTGAACCGTCTGCATGTGTTCTTCATTTGAACGAACAGCCAACAAACCTCCGTGAACTTTTGGGTGTAAAGTTTTTACTCTACCATCCAACATTTCAGGAAAATTAGTAACCTCGTCAATCTGAATTGGATTTAAACCAGCATCTTTCAAATGTTTGAATGTCCCTCCTGTAGAAATCAATTCGTAATTCTGGGCTTCCAAAAACTGTGCAAATTCGATCAATCCGCCTTTGTCAGAAACACTGATTAAAACTCTCTTTTTACTCATTTTACTTTCAATTTTTTACTTTTCACAGCTATTTCAAACTGTAAATCGGGTCTTTCACCTCCGATTTTACTTTATTTTACTTAGATTTTTTGCTTTTTTTCGAAATATTTAAAATCTAAATGTGTTTTTTAATTTGATTAAAGAAATGCTTCGACAAGCTCAGCATGACACCTCTAATACTAATCGTCATTTTGTAGCGTTGTCAGACTGAGCTTGTCGAAGTCTTTAACACCTTATTATTAGTTTCCTAATACTTTATTGATTGCTATTGGAAAAATTTCATATTCAACTAAATGAACTTTTTCTGCTACAGTTTCGGGAGTATCATCTTCTGTTACGGCGAATGATTTTTGAAGAATTGCTTCTCCTTCATCAATTCCCGGAGTTACAAAATGTACCGTTGCTCCACTTTCTTTTTCTTTAGCTTCAATAACCGCATGGTGAACATGATGTCCCCACATTCCTTTCCCTCCGTATTTTGGAAGTAAAGCTGGATGGATATTGATTATTTTCCCGCTCCAATTTTCACAAAACTCAGGTTTTAGAATGGATAAAAATCCTGCCAATACGATTAAATCTGTATTTTCTGGAATGATTTTGCTCAATTCGCTACTGAAGTTTTTTCCTCTCGGAATCAGAATGTTTTCTATGTTATGATTTTGGGCTCTTTCCAATCCGTAACATTCTCTGTCGGCAACAACCAAAGATACTTTTGCATTCTGGATTTCTCCATTATCAATGGTATCAATAATTCTTTGAAGATTGGATCCTGAACCTGAAACAAGTATAACTATGTTTTTCATGTTTATTTTGTGAGCCTTGTCAAGGTTTGAAACCTTGACAAGGCTTTGTATATTATTAACTAGCCCCGATTGCAGCGGCATCCTTTTTTGTTGCGGCCGGAGCGAAGCGGAGGCCGTCATAAAAAAGATACAGTGGAAAGCGGGATTAAGCTCCTAAAATTTTAAATCTATTTTTTCGCTTCCTTCTGTGATTTCTCCGATTTCGTAAGCATCATCCAAAAGGTGTAATACTTTTTCTGCATGTTCCGGATCAACCACAACGATCATTCCAACACCCATATTGAATGTTCCGAACATTTCTTCACGAGCTACTCCACCTCTTTTTTCTAATTCCAACATAATACTTGGAATTTGGATTTTAGTAGCATCAATTGTAGCACATAATCCATCACCGATAATTCTCGGAATGTTTTCGTACAAGCCACCACCAGTGATGTGAGCGATACCAGCAACCTGTACTTCTTCAATCACTTTGTGAATATCTTTGTAATATAATCTAGTTGGAACTAAAAGTGTTTCGTATAAAGGTTTTCCTTCGAATTCTTCGTTGAAATCAGGGAATACTTTTCTTACTAAAGAGAATCCGTTTGAGTGGAACCCTGAGCTTGGAAGAGCAATAATTTTGTTACCCGGTTTGATTTTAGAACCGTCGATAATCTGATCTTTTTCAACAATTCCTACACAGAATCCTGCAACATCATAATCTCCAGGCTTGTACATTCCCGGCATTTCAGCAGTTTCACCACCGATCAATGCACAGTTGTTGTCTTTACAAGCTGCCACCATTCCTAAAACGATCTCAGCAGCGATTTCAGAATCTAATTTTCCGCAAGCCAAATAATCTAAAAAGAACAATGGTTTTGCACCGTGACAAAGGATGTCATTTGCACACATTGCAAAACAATCTACCCCGATAGAATCGTATTTTTTAGAATCTAAAGCTACTTTCAGCTTCGTTCCTACTCCATCCGTTCCTGAAACCAAAACAGGATTTTTGTATCCTCCGATTTCGTAGAAAGCACCAAAACTTCCCAAATGATTCAATACATTTGAATTGTGGGTTTCACCAACCGCTTTTTTGATCTTGTCAACGGTTTTGTATCCTTCCTCTTTGTCTACTCCTGCTGATTTGTACGTGTTGCTCATGTCTACTTTTAAAAATTTATTTCAAACTTTTTTATATCAATTTTAGAAAATAAAAAAGCCGACAATCTTGGTAGATTATCGGCCGTTATTTTATCTCAGAATTTCAGTGCCCACAGTTTTTCCTTTTATGGAGAAACATTCTTTGAAAGTGGACTGAATTTTCATCTTTTTTCTTTTTGCAAAGATATTAATTTTAAATTAATATTCAAACCTATTTTTCAAGGATCGATTCAATAGCCGAAATCTTCTGAATTTTTTCTCTTAACTCACTGTCTTTTTCTTCATTAGAAATCTTCTGAGCCGATTTGTCAAAATTATCATTAAAGAAAGGAAGTGTGAAGGTATCAACGATATTTCCTCCATGCGACGGAAAACGTTTTTCTGCTGCTTCCAAAACACCTAATCCACCTCTCCCTCCTGGAGCTGTAGCCATCAATAACATTGGAACTTCATTCCAAACTGTTCTTGGTTTGATTCTTGAAGTCCAGTCGAACACATTTTTGAATGCTGTAGAATACGTTCCGTTATGTTCAGAAAGAGCAACCAAAAGAACATCTGCGTTATCAATTTTTGATGCAAAATCTTGCGCTTGCTGAGGAATTCCGCTTTCTACTTCTCTTTGGTGTTTGTAAATTGGCATTTCAAAATCGTTCATGTCAACAATTTCCACTTCTGCGTTTTCGAATAATGTTGTGGCATACGTTACCAATTGTCTATTGATTGATGCATCAGAATTACTTCCTGCTACTGCTAAAATTTTCATTATATTTTTATCTGTTTAAAGTTTGCAAATTTAGTATTATTTAAGATAAGAAGGCAATTCCATCGGAACTTCCATTAAAAGGATTTCTGTGTCTTCGACGGCTTCTATATTAAAACTTTGAGTATCCCAAATTCCTAAACCGTCTCTTTCGTTTAAAATTCTGTCGCCTAATTTTGCGGTTCCTTTTAATACAAAAGCATAAACGCCGTTTCCTTTTTTGTTAAGTGTATAATTTTTGCCGTTTCCTTTGGTGAAATTGGCTAAATTAAACCAGGCATCCTGATGAATCCAAACACCATCGTCATTTTTGTTTGGCGATAAAATCTGTTGGAATCCGTTTATTTTTTCGCCTTCTTTAATGCTTTTCTGGTCGTATCTCGGTTCAACATTTTCTTCTTTTGGGAAAACCCAGATCTGTAAGAATTTTACCGCTTCATCTTTATTTTTGTTATATTCGCTGTGCATTACACCGGTTCCCGCGCTCATCACCTGAATTTCTCCTTTTTTAATTACAGCCGTCGTTCCCATGGAATCTTTATGTTCTAAATCGCCTTCCAAAGGAATTGAAATTATTTCCATGTTTTTGTGAGGATGCGTTCCGAAGCCCATTCCTTGAGAAACGGTGTCGTCATTCAATACTCTCAACACTCCGAAATGTGATCTTTCTGTATTTTGATAGTTCGCAAAACTGAAGGTATGGTAAGAATTTAACCAACCATGATCTGCGTGACCTCTTGTATCTGATTTATGATATACTGTTTTCATATTGTGATTATTTATGGTACAAATTTACGGGTTGTGGGTTGAGAAAATGTTGACGTAGGATAAGAAAAATGAAGAGACTTTTGGACGCTTGTTTTAGGCGCAAAGAGTTTTTATTAATATTGAAAATATTTTTCGTTCGCAAAGGCGTTTCACTCAGCAAAGGCTGTGCGTTGTGCTTGTCATTCAGAACGGAACGAAGTGGAGTGTGGAATCTAAACTTGTTTTGTAAAGTTGATTTTACTATAATTATTGGTGAGATTCCTACGGCATGATAAAATGGGTGTTACATTTTTATTATTTTAATGAGATTGCTTCGTCGCTACGCTCCTCGCAATGACAAAAAGTAATGATGGTGATAAATACCCTAGCCCCGATTGCAGAGAAAATCCTTTTTTGAAAAAAAAGATTGTAACGAAAAGCGGGAAATAGCTCCTAAAAAATGAGTAATATTTTCTATTCACTTTTCTCCACTTCCACTGGGCTTCCGAAAATATGTTTACGATGATTTTCGCCCCAGTCTTTAAGAGATTCTACGACGGGATGCAATGTTTTGGTGTGGGCTGTTGGAAAATATTCGATGCTTACGGGATAAGTGTCTTTTACGACTCTTTCAACCAAGCCATTTTGTTCGAGTTCTTTTAATTCTTTCGCTAAAACTTTGGAGGTTAGCTTCGGAATACTTCTTTCAATTTCTGTGAAACGTTTGTTTCCGGCATTTAATGAAATGATAATCTGTAGTTTCCATTTTCCATTGATGACGTCTAATGTATCACGAACCGGCTTTAACGCCTGCATACAATCTTTATGATTATGTTGTTTTTCCATTTTCTCACTTTCCTTTAGGTAACTGCTATACTTTGGAAAGTAAATTTACAATAATTTTGTCAGTATCAAAAACTAAAAATTTTAAACAAAATGGCAAACATTTTAAATATCCAAACCAGCATCAGCGGAGAAAACTCTATAAGTAACAAACTTTCTCAGGCTGTTATCAATCAATTATTAGAAAAAAATCCTGACAGTAAAGTTGTTACTCGTGATTTGGCAGCGAACCCGATTCCGCATTTGGAAATTCATCATTTTAGTGCTTCAAGAGTTCCGGACGAAGAAAAAAGTGAGGAAGAAAAAGAAGCAGGAAAATATTCGGAAGAATCATTGAGACAACTTGAGGAAGCTGATATTATTGTGATTGGTGTTCCTTTTTACAATTTCACTTTTCCATCAACATTAAAGTCATGGATCGACAGTATTGCAGTTGGCGGAAAAACATTCTCTTATGCTGACGGAACCCCAAAAGGTCTTATTCATGGCAAAAAATTATATTTAAATTTTGCAATCGGCGGCGTTTATGAAAACGGATTGATCGAAAATATGGAACATTATCTAAAGACATTATTCGGTTTTATCGGGATTACTGATGTGGAAGTTTTCCAGTCTCAGGGATTAATGGTTCCTCAATTGAAAGATGAAAATTTAGCGAAAACTGTGGCGCAAATTGAAACAGCTTTGGCGTAGATAAATGAATTGTCAATAGTGAATTATAATAACTATTGACAATTTTATTTTTTATCTGTCCTTTTGTCTTGAAACAAACGGACCAAAAGTTCAAGACTGGAATCTTCCGCTAAAAATAATTTCTGTTTATTTTTAGAAAATTTTTAAAAGGCTTCTTTTATTTTAGAATTTCTCTTTAAATAGAAAAGCAAAACGCAAATAAGAACCATACAAACAATTAAAAATTGGAAAATAATATTAGTTTGATTGGAGAAATTACCTAAAACATTGGTGATAATTCCGGTTCCGATTTGGTTTGCTGCCATTAAAAATCCAGACACCAAAACGGACAACGTCGGAAATTCTACCGTTCCCCAACCGATAGATCCTGGGAATATACTTCCCATAAAAAACCCGATTAAGAACATCATTAAAATAATGAGACTTACGTTTGGAAATACTATCAATGATAAAAGTAATCCTGCAACAATTAAAGGTGAAAAAAGAAATACATAAGACAAATCATTATTTTTAGAGAAAATCCCGAAAAGTAAACGATTTAAAGCGATTCCACCCCAGAATAATGATAATCCCAAGCTCGCTTTGTTGTTATCCAATCCTTGATTTTTGAGAATTATCGCTCCAAAACTTCCGAAAGTTCCTTCAATAAAGCCATACAAAACAATTGCGATGAAGAAAATCCATAATTTTGACGGAATTTTAAAATGTTTGGGAAGTTCGAAAAATGTTCCTTTTTCCAGTTTTAAAAATAAAAACAGGACGAAAATTATTAATACCAAAACAAAGATACTTGCCGGAACGTACATCCAGTTTTTTACATTTCCAATTAAATTCATCATCATTGGAGAAGTTGAAGTTCCCAAACCTACCAAAAATTGTAATATTAAAATCGCGGAAGATTTATTTTTTTCAAATAAACTTGCAGCCAGAGGATTCAAAGTCGTAATTGAAAGTCCAAAACCCGAACCCGTGAACGCCACCAGAATCATTAATATTGGAAATAGCAAAGATTTATCATTCATGAAAAACTGAAGCATCCACAAAATTCCTGTTGAAATAATCATTAATAATAATCCGGCTACCAAAATGATTTTCGGACCGAATTTATTCACCAAAAACGGAGCTCCCAAACACGAAATGATAATACAAATTACTTGCGGAATAAATAAATTTCCTAACTGTGATGATGAAAGTCCGAACAACGAAACATCTGTAAAAGCCGTTCCCAAAGCAGGAAACACGACAAAATTAACTCCTGTAAAAAAAGCCAATAAAAAGATGATGATGATTTGGATTATTCTGGAATTCATGATGTCAGAACCTTATTTTTCAAATGGTCTCCGACTCTCAACGCCATTGCAATGATTGTAAGCGCAGGATTCACAGCACCGCTTGAAACGAAAAATCCACCGTCGACGATATATAAATTTTCAAGATCATGTGCTTTACAGTTGGTATCTACAACCGAAGTTTTTGAATCTAATCCCATTTTTGTCGTTCCGTTTTGGTGAGCAGGTGAAGCGATATCCATTCCTTTGCTGAAATAAATTCCTTTAAATAAAAACGACTCAAATTTTCCGGAAGCTTTCAAAGCTTTGATTAATTCTGCTTTCAAAAGTTCGTGCCCTTTTTGATTGTTGGAACTGTAACTGATTTTAATCTGTCCGTTTTCTACCGTCACCCTATTTTCCGGATCAGGTAAATCTTCTGAAGTCAGCCAAAAATCTACAGCATGTTCCGCCATTAATTCAAAAGTAAAACCCGGTGCGGCAATCGGACTGTCAGCTTTAATCTGATGTTCATCAGATTTTCCCAACATCTGAATGTGTCCCAAAGGAAATTCGTAACCTTTATTGGCGTGGTAAAAATCATTAACTCCAAATGTTTTTCCAAATTTTGTAGGATTCGGCTCAGTATATAACGCAACCAATGCCGTGTTTTGGTGAAACATATAATTTCTGCCCACCTGATCTGAAGAATTGGCAAGTCCATTGGGAAATTTATCACTTTTACTTTCCAAAAGAAGTACCGCGGAATTGATTGCGCCTGCGGAAAGAATAATTAAGTCAGAAGTTAATGTTTTTGTTTCTCCGTTTTGTTCTACGACAATTTCAGTGATTTTGCTTCCGTCTTCATTGGTGTTTAATCTCAACACTTTTGTATTCACCATTAATTCTACATTTGGATATTCCAAAGCCTTTGATAGTGAACAAAGATGAGCGTCACCTTTTCTTTCCGCAGCATCGGGAAAACCATCGAATCGGTCTAAAATATAAGGCGCATTTGCAGTTTCATGAGGTTTAAAATTAACTCCAATCGGTAATTCAAATGGATGCCATCCATAATTATTTAATTCATCAACAACCTCCTGAATTCTTGGTTCATGCGGTATTGGCGGATTCGGATAAGGCTCAGAGTCATAAGGTTCTGTAGGATCTGATCCTCTTTTACCATGAACATGAAAAAGTTTTTCTGCTTCAAGATAATAACTTTTCAAATCTTCATATTGAATTGGCCAAGCTGGTGAAATTCCGCCATAATGCTGTATTTCTTTAAAATCTTCTTCTCTTAAACGAAATAAGGCAGCTCCATAAAATTTAGTATTTCCGCCAACATTGTAATGCATTCCGGGGCGAAATGGTTTATTGTGTTTATCGAGCCAAAGATCTGTCGTTGTGTATCTATTTTTCTGGAAAACTTCTACGGAATCCCAATTTTCTTTTTCTACGGGAACGTAATCTCCTCTTTCAATCACGAGAATTCTTTTTCCGCTGTCTGCCAATCGATATGCCATTGTTGCACCTCCTGCTCCACTTCCTATGATAATGATGTCGTACATTTTTTCTTAATTTGATCTATCTAAATTAGAGATTAAAAGTTACCATCAGCTTAATAAAAAATTAAAATTCAATAGATTGTATGAATAGAAATTGAAAAACTATATTATAATTAATGTGAAATTTGATATAGATAAGTTTCATGTAAAGCCAGATTTTTTTATATCCTTTTGTAAAATGGATTAAAGGATTTTCCCTCAGATTTGCACAGATGATTGTGATTATTGGTGAAAGTATATTTGACTTGTTTAAATACTGATCCGTCATAGTAAACAAAAAGCAGACTCTATTGAATCTGCTTTTTGAATATTTTGATTTTAAAATTTATAATTCATTTAAATAAGTAAGAATTAACGGATGAGAGAATAGATTAAAGCACCAATACCGGCATATGCAACAACGGTAATGATATCAGCTATGGGTTGTGAAAAGCGTTTTTCAGCAATTTTCTCGCCATTGATCTGGTTTTTATGGAATTTCAGAATTTTTTTAGGATTATGAACCGGATGCACAACCAGACTGTCACTTTCCCACTTGTCAACTATTACTTTATAATTCTTGCCATCAACATTAATTCTAACATTTTTATTAGGCGTCAGTTTCTCCTGAATATTGATCGGGGGAGGCGTTTGCTGTATATTCGGATTTTGCATGTTAGTCGTTTGGATAGGATTATTATTAGCAAGAGTTGCATTATTTTTAGATCCTGACTTATTGTCGATTGTTGTATCCACCTGCTTTTTAACCTGGTAGGTATAGCAACTCACAAGAGAAAATGATATAATGATGAGGTAAAGAGTCTTTCGCATGAGCCAAATTTAAGAATTAAACGGAATATTCCATATTTTCTTTTGAATAAAAATAAAAAAACGAACCGAAGTCCGTTTTATTGATATTTAAATTTTATTTTAAAAATGTACTTGCTGAATTTCCTCTTCAATTTCTTTTGGAGTTTCATCTTCTGATTTAATGAAAATCATTGTAACTACTGCTCCGATCAACATACAAACACCTCCAACCACAACATAATCCATTGCCTGATTTCCAAAGATATTACTTACAATCGGGCCTCCGAAAAGTCCATTAATAATTTGTGGAATTACAATAAAAAAGTTGAAAATTCCCATGTAAACACCCATTTTTCTTTGTGGAATAACCTCAATCAACATCGCATAAGGCATTGCTAAAATACTCGCCCAAGCAAATCCTAATCCGATCATTGACATCCAAAGATGATTGACGTCTTTAATGAAATACATTGAAATCAATCCTAACCCGCCACAAGCTAAAGCAAGAGCGTGGGTTTGTTTTTTTCCGATCCATTTTGCAATTGGTGTTAATAAAAAAGCAAATGGAATTGCCCAAAGATTGTACATTCCGAATAATTCACCCGTTAAATCTCCTGCATTATTGAACGCTTTGGAGTGAGTATCTTCAGGAGAAAGTCCGAAATGATGAGTTGCCAAGGCACTTGTTGTAAAAACCCACATCGTAAACAAGGCAAACCAAGAGAAAAACTGAACGATTCCCAATTTTTTCATTTGAGTTGGAATGTTCGCAAAATCCTTGAAAATATCGCTGAATTTAGATTTTTCCTCTACGACTTCTTTTCCATCTTCAAACTCTGCAAATTCTTTTGGTGAATATTCTTTGGTTGTAATAATTGTGTAAAGTATTGTTATGATCAGCAATCCGGCTCCTACATAAAAAGAATAGATCACATTATCTCCCACAAAACCCTCCGGAGCTTCATTTGAGACTCCTAATTTTGTGAGTAAACTTGGAACATATGAACCGACAACCGCCCCAATTCCAATTAAAATAGTTTGAATTGAAAATCCTAACGTTCCCTGATGTTTTGGAAGCATATCGCCTACCAAAGCTCTGAAAGGTTCCATCGCAATATTCACGGAAGCATCCATCATGGCAAGGAAAATAACTGCCAATAAAAGTGCATTTGCCGCAAACATATGCGTCACCGTTGCCGCATTGGGAAGCAAGACCAACCCGATCGCACATAAGATCGCACCAATTAAAAAATAAGGTTTTCTTCTTCCTAACGGACTCCAAGTATTATCTCCCATGTGACCGATGATTGGTTGAACGATCAGCCCTGTAAACGGTGCAACCAGCCAGAACCAAGATAATTCGTGAACATCAGCTCCCAGATTAGCCAAAATCCTACTCGCGTTTCCGTTCTGCAAACCGAAAGCCATCTGAATTCCCAAAAACCCCATGCTCATATTGATGATTTGAGGCATGGAAAGATTCGGTTTAATTTTTTTTGACATTGTGTTTTATGTTTATTTTTTTGTTTTTAAATCCTGAATAAGAACATCTTCAATTGCAGTTTTTTCAGCCACAACTTTATCTGACACATCGTTTGGAATCGTCATTGAAAGAACATATTGCTTCACTTTCCAAGCTCCGTTTATTTTTTCTACAACTCCGGAGCCACGGCAGATCTTCATTTGAGTATCTAATACCTCATCAAACCAAGCTAATTTTCCGTCTTTACTGAAATAAATATTTCTTTTTAATGAAGTGAAATTCCAGGTTTTCTTTTTGTCGAAATAAGGTTTTGCCCAAATCATAAAGGCTTTTTTATCCCAAACTTCAGTTGCATCTGTTCCGATAAATGTGGATTCATCTGCGAAATAATTGAAATAAGTTGTAAAATCAGCTTTTGCTGCTGCAACATTGAAACCGTCTAGCATTGTTCCGATTTCTGTTTTTTCTTTATCAAATTTTGATTGTGCTGAAATAGTTGTAAAGCTCAATACAAATAAGATTAAAGTGAAGAATATTGTTGTTTTTTTCATATTTAAGTTATTTTTTTCTAAACACAAATAGCTCTAATTTTTTCACGAATGACACTAAATAATTTGTGGAAATTTGTGGAAATATTTGTGTTGTTAGTGTTTTATTTTAATTCAATAATCATCGAAGTTTTTGCAGGTATTTTTAAGCTATTTTGTAATGAAACTTCCTTATCAGAAATCACATCTTTACCTTTTGAAAAACCATTTAAAGATTCTGCAAAATGTTTTAAATCTAATGTTTCTTCCTTTTCACTATTATTTAAAACTACCATTACGCTTTCTTTTTCATTATATCTAAAATACACAAAAACATTATTCTGAGGAACGAAATTTTTAGTTTTTCCGGAATGGATCACTTCTTTTCCTTTTCTCCAGTTCAGTAATTTTTGAGTAAAATCATAAAATTCCTTTTGTTCAGGCGTTTGAGCAGAAGTTTGGAAAGCATTTTGTTTATCCGATTTCCAACCACCCGGAAAATCTCTTCGGATATCTGCATCGCCACCTTTATTTTTGTCGCCACGCATTCCAACTTCGGAACCGTAATAAATTTGTGGAATTCCGCGAACGGTTGAAATTAAGGTTAATCCCAATTTGTACGCTTTCGGGTCATTATTAAAAATCTCATTCCATCTTTCAGTATCGTGATTTTCAAAGAAAACCATCACATTATTGATGTCAGGATAAAGGAAATCGCTTGCTAAACTGTTGTAAATACGGTTCATTCCCGTGTCCCAGCCTTCTTTTTCTTTCAAAGCTTTTGGCATGTCGCCGTACAGCATAAAGTCCATTACAGATGGAAGATTTGAGTTATAATTCGCAGCTTCTCCTGTTTTCGAACCCTTTTGCCAAGCTGAAATATAGGCCGCGGTATTCAGCCAAGTTTCTCCAACAATATTAAATTTTGGATATTCATCAGTGATCGCATTTGCCCATTTTGCCATCGCTTCTTTATCGTTGTAAGGATAAGTATCTACACGAAAACCACCCAATTCAGCATATTCTATCCACCAAATTGCGTTTTGGGTTAAATATTTTAATACTAAAGGATTTTTTTGATTAATGTCAGGCATCGTTGTATCAAACCAACCATCTAATGCTACTTTTTTGTCAACTTCAGAAGCGTTAGTATCAAATTGTGTTGTTGTTTTGTAATTGGAACGTTTGAAACCATTTTCACCATCATTAAATAAGTGAATCCAGTCTTTCGTGGGTAAATCTTTGATCATCCAATGCGAAATTCCCCAGTGATTGGTGACATAATCCATCACCAACATCATGTTTCTTTTATTTAATTTTTGGGAAAGTTCTTTGTATTCTTCGTTGGTTCCGTAACGTCCATCAATTTTATATAAATCGGTTTGGGCATAACCGTGATATGAATATACTTTTTCATTGTCCTCATTCACCGGAGTTAACCAAACTGAAGTTGCACCAAGATTTTGAATATAGTCAAGATTGTTGATGATTCCGCGCAAATCTCCGCCATGACGGCCGTTTGGAAGATTTCTGTTTGCTTTTTCCGTCAAATTCGGGCTTGAATCATTTTTTTCATCGCCATTTGCAAAACGGTCAGGCATGATTAAATACATTACATCTTTTGACGTAAAAGATTCTCTGTTGGCAGAGTTTGGCATTCTTTCTTTTAATTCATAAGTGTAAGAACCAATATTTTTTTTGCCGTTTTTAATATTAATATTAAATTTTGGAACGTTGATTTCGTTGGTATTAACCGTCACAAAAACATAGTTGGGGTTTTCAACTTTTTGAATGTTTTTAGCCTGAACACCGTCTGAAAGCTCGATTTCATTGTTGGCAATATCTTTTCCGTAGACTAAGATCTGAAGTTCGGGATTTTTCATTCCTTTCCACCAGAAAGCGGGTTCCACCTTGTCTAAAGGTTTTTGGGAAAAAGCTATCACCGCGGTTGAGAGCGCAATAATTGTGTATAATTTTTTCATTTTTTTGTTTTTTATTTTAATTAAAATAGGTGCTTTTATTTTTTAACGCAAAAAGCGCAAAGTTTTTTTTAACTACTAACTGATTTTAAGTTCGCAAGGGCGTTTCACTCAGCAAATGATAGCAATATTTAACATTTATTTTAAAATTTATCTACTTTTCTGAATATCCGATGCAAAATAAGGTTTCGTCTTTGTTTACGGGTGGAGTTCCTACTTTGTATAAAATAATTCCATTAGTTTTAGAAATAATATCCTGTTTCTTTTTACCAAATTCATCTGTAATATAGCCTAAAACTTGATTTTTTGTTACTTTATCTCCACTTTTCAACTCACTGTAAAAAATTCCGGTTTCGGGAACTTTTATATAATCCTGTCGATCAAAAAGTGTTGGTTTTCTTTCGTTTTTAATCTTTGGTTTACTTTTCACATAATTTCCGGAAGATTCAAGCATATTGTAAATGGCAATCTTGATCATGTCTACATTTTCTTTCTGAACGGTTCCTAATTTTCCGGCTTCAATGCTTAAAGCTGTAATTCCCTGCTGGGTTGCCTGCTTAAAAGCATATTTTGCAGGTTCTGTCGACGTAAGATTGTATGGATAAGAAACGATATGATCGATTTGAGACCGGATAGACAGATCGTGAGCTAATTTTGTATTTTCAGGGCTATCTTTTCTGTCGTAATAACACACAAAAGGCAGCAAATCTTCATTCGCATCTCCTCCGTGGATGTCTAAAAATATGGTTGAATTCGAAATAATTTCTTTCGTAATAATATTCGCGGTCTGGTCGGTAGAAGTTCCGTTTTGTGACCCCGGAAAAGCGTTATTTAAATTTTTATTATCTAATGGATTAATGAAAGGCGCTCTTTTTTGAAAAGCCTCAACATTTGCGATTGGAATAATGATTAAGGTTCCTTTTACTTGCTCAGGCTTGATCTCTTTTAACAGTTCTTGAACGGCAATAATCGGTGGATATTCGTAACCGTGAATTCCTGCAACGATGCTGAAAACATTGCCTTTTTCTTTCCCTTTAATGATGGTTACTGGTAAATAGGTTTCTTTTGAATCACTTATAACGGTAAACACAGTATCTTTTCTGAAAATACCATCTTGTTTTATTATTTCGTTAATTTTCTGAGCCTTACATAATGACAAAAACCCCATTACAAATACACAAATTCCTTTTGAAAATACATCCATAAAATTAAATTCTTCGTTCTTCATTATCATACAGCCTTATTTTAGAATTAAATATCTCCTAAAACGTTTTAGAATATATTATTTCTTCATCATTTTTATGATTTTGGCCACTAAATATAGGATATTTAAATAAAAAAACTACTTATAAAAAGTAGTTTTAACAAAATTATTCACAATATGATTAATTGAGCTCTGTGTATTTATTATCGATCAACTTATTGGGTTTTAGATAAATCATATTATTTTGAAAATCAAGAAATACGTTAAACCTTTTCAGTACTTCGTTTCCTACAATATGCATTCTCGATCCGCTTATCATCCGGCTTTTAGACATCATCTGCGCAGGAACATTTTTAAGCTGAAAGTTTCCTAATGTGAAAGTCTGAAGATCTGAAGTAATAACCGGAATTTCATTGCCTTGAGCATCCTTCATCACTACTTTTTTAAGAATTTTCATTTTATCAACCGGAAAATTTTGTTCCTTTAGTAACGGGCCGTCGAGCATCAAAGTCCGCTGATAGCCTGTATCAAAAAGATACCAGTTTTTATTCTGAATTCCATCCTGTGAGATGGTACTTTCCGCTAAAAATACATTGTTGAAATATTTCATTTTAAGCTTAGAATAATCATCATTTTTCACATACTTCGGAATCTCGGAATGTACAACCATAATCCCTTTGTCATAGTTTAGTTCAACAACCATTCCGTCGAACAGATCCCATCCAAATCTGCCGTCTGTGCCGTGTCCTGTAAGTTCTGCCGGATATATTTTAAAGTCTTGGTATTGTTTATTTCCAATTTGTAGAATATTTACTCCGGATTTTAGAGATTGCTTAATTTTATTCTTTAAAGTTTCTCTTGTAAGAACAAGGTCGCTGGTTCCCGTATCAAAATTAAGAGTAAGAGAGTCTGTTTTGTTCAAAGCAGCTTTTATAAACATTGTATTCTGTTCATTGATCTGCATTTTAATTGTATCCTTAAAAACAGGTCCGTTTTTACTGAAATTTTTAGCCGGAAGACTTTCAATTCTTGTAATACAGGAGTCTTTTCCGTTCAAAAGAATAACAAAATCTTTCTTTTCGCCTCTTTTAAGCTTGATTTTTATGGAATCTATATCCGTTTTTATCTTAACTATTTTATTTGTTGAACTGATCTTGGAAACCGTGTAAGTATCTAATTTAATGCTAGGATCAATATTCCATTCCGTTATCAATCCGTTATCTTCTTCCGATATTACTGCACTCGTTCCATTGGCTTTGATAACCGGAAGTTTTTTCTGTGCAGAAACAAAACCGACAGATAAAACTGATACTATAATCGTAAAAATATTTTTCATAAAAATCATTTAAATAATGAATTTTCCTAAATAAGTAATGACAATATCCAGTGATGTATTTCCGAGCGTAGATCCGTCATGAAAACAGTTATCGGTGGGTGCAATATAATAATGATAAGGCTTTTGCTCCACTCTTAACATCGGATAATCAGGAAATAATTTCAGGAAAAAAGAAGTTATATTTTTATTATTAACGTTATTTTCCTTCACATCTATTTTTTCCTTGATCATGTTGTAAGCCTGAATCATTGAAAGATTCATAAACAATAAATAACGGGATTGCTGTCCCAAATTTATGGTCAATCTGTTTCCGCATTTATGTGCGCTGTGTAGCGTCATTTTTTCAGAACTGTCTTTATGAATTCCTATATACTGAAGGTCTTCAACAGTATAATTGGCGGGCAATTTTCTCTTATCCAATGAAACAATTTCACTGTTGGGATAATTCGTTGCCAGACTCATGAATCTGAAAGGAACTAATGAAATATTTTCAAGAAAATTATTCAATTCTGAGTTTAATTTTCCTACAGAATCACTGTTATTTCTAAATTTCTCCAAAAGATCAACTTCTGAATGAGCCGAATGCAGATTCAATTCATCAAAAATGTTTTGAATTTTCAACGGAATTTCTCCTGTAAAAACGGAATTGTAATCTTTTTTATTTTGATTTTCACCATTAATTAATTTAATCTCCTCTTTATTAGGCGATCTCCAGTCTCTTTTCGGCAAATGAGCTTCGGGCTCGTATTTCTGTATAAATTTTAAATCTTTAAAAATAATTTCATTGGGAGACTGATGAGAATGGTGAATCGTTCCTGAATTAATCTTCAGTATATCATCCAAATTCTGCGAATATATTTTAATACCTGATTTTAATTGCATACCCTTTTAATATTTATTAAACATTCCGACATACACCATAGTAATATCAAAATTTTTATTTCCCAATGTGCTTCCATCATGAATAAAATTATCTGTTGGAGCAATATAATATTGGTAAGGCTTGATTTCCAGCCTCATGACGGGATAATTGGGATAGAGCGCAAAAAATTTTTCGACGATATTTTCTGATGTAATATTTTCAGGATCTAACTTTTGAACATCTCTGTAAATTTGTTTCAATGTAAGATTTACAAAATATAAATACCTCGGTTCCATGCTGATATTGATGGATATTCTGTTATCCGATTTGTAAGCGGTATTGGGTGTGAAATACGTGCTTTTATCGATATGCAGACCTGTATATCGAATATGTTCTTTATTCAGAAAATGAAAAGTTGTGGTATGCATATCCGGCATACACCTTGTAATCCTATGAAATTTATAATTTT
>Ga0302167_10000310_pt1 | contig 24860 bp, 24 predicted proteins | sample I_Fen_N1_1_FD_193496 | JGI IMG/M metagenome (GOLD analysis project Ga0302167, IMG submission 193496) | Peat permafrost microbial communities from Stordalen Mire near Abisko, Sweden - I_Fen_N1_1 | ecosystem: Environmental > Terrestrial > Soil > Wetlands > Permafrost | place: Sweden: Abisko...
TGGATTGTACGCAAGTGACAGAACATATCGAATGGCTTACCGAGCGAATTGCGAAACGTTCGGCAGGTAAAAAAGTAATATTGGTATTCAACAAAATAGACAAAATTGCCGAAGAGGAACGTGATGTTCTCAATCAACTTTTTGAACAATTTGAAGGCGAACGAATTTACATCTCTGCCCGCGAACGTATCAATACCGACGGACTTAAAAAAGCATTGATCCAAGCGGCTCAACTTCCCGAGATAACTTCCGCCGATGTGGTGGTGAGCAACATCCGCCATTACGAAGCATTGCAAAATGCTCATTCGGCAATTTGCCGTGTGATTGACGGGATAGAGATAGGAATTTCAGGCGATTTTCTGTCGCAAGATATCCGCGAGTGCATGCATTTCTTGGGAGAGATCACAGGTCAGATATCGAACGACGAGATATTGGGGAATATATTTGGAAAGTTTTGTATCGGCAAATAATTAACCATTAACAGCGATTATTTTTGATTAAAATAATCATCAAAGCCTTGTTTTACAAGGCTTTTTTTATGTCGTCAAATAATTAAATTTAATCAAAACAAGTTGATATTACTTTCTTTTTTGTACCTTTGTTGTACCTCGAAAATGTAAAAGTTCAAATTATTCGAATTAATGCACACTTAAGTGCACATATTTACACAAAGGTACACAACCTTACACAATTGTACACAAAAATAGGCGAAATTATGAGTAGTAAATTTGTAGAAATACACAAAGTATGTCAATGGTGTGGAAGCGTTTTTATAGCAAAAAAACAAAACACACGATATTGCACACATACCTGTAACAGTAGGGCATACAAAGCGAATAAACGAATCCAAACAAAGACTCGGATTGAGAAAACAACTGATGAAATAATCAGGAATCAACCTATAGCAGACTTCAAAGACAGGGATTTTTTGAATTGCACACAAGCGGCGAAATTATTAGGCGTATGTAGAAAAACAGTATATAATCTAATTTACAATAAAAAACTTAGAGCAGTGCGAATTACAAGTCGCATCACTATAATTCGTAGAAAGGACATTGATGAACTTTTGGAAATATCAATACCCTACGAACCACAACAAAAAACCGTTCCAAAACCGATTACCGATTTCTATACTCTAGAAAATATCACTTCTAAATATGGATTGAAGACACGTCGTATTTGGGATATAATAAAAGAAAAAAATATACCAACTCAAAAACAAGGCAAGAAAACATATATCAGTCAGAAACATATAGATAATTATTTCAAGAAAAATCCACCTCGTAAAAAAATATCACATGAGTGTAACGCTTAGACAAAAACCAATTAAAGGAGGGAAAGAACAGTCATTGTATTTAGATTTTTATCCTGCAATCAAAAATCCTCAAACCGGGAAACTAACGAGACGTGAGTTTCTTAGTATTTATATTCAATCTAAACCAGTAACATCAGCCGAAAAGGAGTTAGTCAAAGAGAAAAAGGCCAAAGCTGAAGCTATGAAAGGATTAAGAGAGCTACAAATTATCAATGAGAAATATGATTTCATTGATAAGACACGCTTTAAAATGTGCTTTTTAGATTATTTCTATGATTTAGCAAAAGTTAAAGGTGATAAATGGATTATGGTCTACTCTCATTTTGTCAATTTTTCAAATGATAAATGTAGCTTTGGTGATTTAACGTCCGATTTATGTGATAAATTCAGGGAATATCTAATAAACGCCAATCAGTTAAAGAACAAAGACTATAAGTTATCTCAAAATTCTGCCTCCGCTTATTTTAGAACATTTAGAGCTGTTTTAAAAAAAGCATATCAAGATAGATACCTCAGAGAGAACATCAATGACTTTTTAGAAAGCATAAAGGAAACTGATGTGAAAAAAGAATATCTTACCCTAGCGGAAATAAAAATAATGGCGGAATCTCAATGTGAATTTCCAGTACTTAAATCAGCTGCGCTATTCTCATGTCTTACTGGATTACGTATTAGCGATGTAATAAGTCTTGAATGGGAACACATAACTCCTTCCCCATTAAATGGATTTTGCATTAGAAAACGAATACAAAAAAGTAAAAGAGAAGAAACAATCCCAATCAGTACAGAGACATTAGCACTTTGTGGTGAACGTGAGACCGGAATTGTTTTTAAAGGTTTAAAAAAAACTATGATTAATGCACCCTTGAAAAAATGGCTTAAAGAAATTGGAATAACTAAACACATAACTTTTCATTGCTTTAGGAATACAAATGCAACGCTATTAGCTGCATTAGGAGTAGACATTCTAACCATTAGATCCATGCTTGCTCATAAAAATGTCAAAACAACTCAGCTATATGCAAATCCATCGGATGAAAAGAAGATTGAGGCGGCCAACGCGATAACATTATCATAACAATGCAAATCAAACGAGCAAAAACCGAGAAACATAAAAGTACCCACAATAAACAATATCAATGTATGAAATCATTTTCGACAATATATGTAATAGCACTAATCACATTATTACTTCCAATATTAACATTTGTATTAAAAGATAACAGTATATACTTTGGAATAACTTCAATCATTTTTATTTTGATAGTTTTTATCATTATTGTCTTTCAAAGACAAGGAACTATTCTACAAACAAATTTTGACAACCAATTTAAAGAAAACAGTCTAAATACTATATGGCTATCAGAAAAAGAGAGAGAACTTAATTCCCAAATTAATGCCGGTTTAATATTTAAAAAAATACGCCTACATCAATTAGATCTTATTGAAAAAACATTACTTAATTCAGAACTAAAAGCATCAAGACTTACATTTATCGGAAACAAAATTGACTATTTAAGAGTAATAGAAGCTATGCATGCTCATTTTTTTAAAAATAACACAAAAAAAGACGTTATGTTAATTTTTGGAGAAGTAATAGGAGACCATTTTGACAACTATAGCAACAATTTAAATATTGGATATAAGAGTTCATTAGATGTGAATTTAGAAATATTCAACACGTTAAGTGATATAATAAGAAATAATTCAATGAAAAAGATTAATAAACATTAAATATACAACAAAAGCATTATATAGTATACATATAGTATACAAATTACATGATGAAAATCAATCACTTTTGTACTCTAAATATTTAAACAACAAGAGTATGAATAAAAATGAAATTACGTTTGAGAGAATGCCCGAGGCTATCGCAACCATTCTTAGTGAAGTGTCAAAAATTAGAGATCTTGTAGAACAAGATCGCAAACCAACAGAAAAACGCGTACCGATTGGTATCGACGAGGCCTGCATTATCATTAAAAAGGCAAAACCTACAATTTATGCGTTAGCGCGAAAAAAACTCATACCATGCTGTAAATCAGCAGGTAAGCTATACTTCTTTGAAGATCAATTGATTGACTGGGTTAATTCGGGCCAGAGAAAAACGATGTCGCAAATTAGTGCCGAGATCGAAGCCGAAACAAAGACAAACAAAACAAAGCGACCAACAAGAAGATATTGAGACCTGATAATTATGGAAAATAATATACGGGCTCAAGACGTCATAAACCAAGCTAAATGCCTATGCGACAGGCTATCTGGCTCTGAATTCCCAATCCAAGCACTACCTCTACAGATTCAGGAGATTGCAAGAGTTACGAGTGAGTGCCTAGGTTATCCTTTGGATTTCATATCCTCTTCTTTGTGCTTTGCAATGTCAGTAGCAATAGGTAATACTCATTCTGTAAAAATAAAAGAAGGTTGGACAGAAAGTGCCATTCTCTATGTTGCAATAGTTGGTAAAGCTGGGACAAACAAAAGTCACCCTCTCAGTTATGCCATGAAACCACTTTTAGACCACGACGCAAACGAAGCTAGAAAATTTAAAGAGCTATTTAAGGAGTATCAGGACATTGCTTCTTTATCTAAAAAAGAACGTGAAGAAAGAGGTGGAGTATTTGAGATTTTAGAAGAACCTATTCAAAAGAGAATTGTCGTTTCTGATGTCACACCCGAATCTATTGCAAACATCCACGAACAAAACAAACGTGGAATCTGCGTTTATGCGGATGAACTCAAGAGTTGGATTAATAATTTTAATCGATATGCTAAAGGATCTGAAGAACAATTCTGGCTCTCAGTCTTTAGCGGCAAGCCGGTCATTGTTGATAGGAGAAATTTAACTAATTCAGTTTCAATCAAAAGATCTTTTATTGGAGTGATTGGAAGCATTCAACATGGTTTATTGAAAAGTCTTTCCCAGGGCGACAAAGGAGATAATGGCTTCATTGACAGAATCTTATTCGTAATACCTCGTGATTTAAGCAAAAAATATTGGAGTTTGCAAAATCTTCCTTCACACATCACACCGTTATGGACGAACATCATTAATGACATTATACAATTGAATTATGCTGTAGACCAAAACAATGATCCTGTTCCGCTAGAATTACCATTTGAAAGCCTTGCAAAAAACAGACTATATGATTGGCAGAGACATAATACAGATCTATGCAATAGTGAACCTAACGAGCGCCTTGTTGGCATGTATAGTAAGCTAGAAATTTACGCAATACGTTTTTGTTTGATAATTCAAATAAGCAGATGGGTATGTAAAGAAGCGGATAAAGATTGTATTGATTTACAAAGTGTAGAAAGTGCCATTGAGTTAACTGAATATTTTCGAAGCAGTGCTAAAAACGTACAATTGATATTGAATACAACTACTGTACTCGAAAATATGACTTCAGACAAGGTTAAGTTATACGAAGCACTTCCCTCCGACTTCGCTACTGCAGAAGGCGCTAAAATAGCAGGAGCTTTGTCATTCACAAAAGACGGCTTCAATAGATTTCTTAACGAAGCAAAAAATGGATTGCTTGACAACTACAGACATGGTCGATATAAAAAGTATATTTAGCACACCCTCAAATATCCCAATTTTCCGCATTTTGGAGCTCATCTAATTGATTATCAGTCATGTCAAAATGCGGCATTTTCCGCATTTTCCGCATTTTCAAATGAGTTTTCGTACTCAAAATGCGGAAAGTTGCATTTTGACCACATTTTAAAACACTTATAATACACTGAATAATAGAGATATAAATTTGAAAATGCGGAAAATTGGGATAATTCGGGAATAGAACAATTCAAAAACAAACAAAATGAAAACATATAGATTTATATTAGAAAAATACACCTCAATATCATCCAGGCATATTTGCCCTGAATGCAAACAAAAAAAATGTTTTGTAAGGTATATAGACAATGAAGGTATAATTAGTTTTCCTGATTATATTGGTCGATGCAATAGAGAAGAAAAATGCGGTTATCATTTTACGCCAAAACAATATTTTGAGCAAAACCCATTAGACAATACAACAACACAAAATCACATGCTCAATAGAAAACTTGAAATCCGACTACCAATTGATCACCTACCAAAGACCACTGTTAAAGAAAGCCTTAAATACTACGATAGAAATTACTTATTTCAATACATGAGATCTCAGTTTGGGAGTATTATTACCCTAAATGTCTTTGCTAAATATCAAGTAGGTACAGCCAATTTTTGGAAAGGCGCATCGGTTTTCTGGCAAATAGACGAACTGGACATAGTTCGAACTGGAAAAATTATGCTGTACAATCCGACAACAGGTAGACGAGTGAAGCATCCACACAATCATATCACCTGGGTACACTCCATATTGCACAAAGAAAAATACAATTTAAAGCAATGTTTCTTTGGTGAGCATTTACTCAAAAGTAACACCTCCTTGCCAATCGCAATTGTAGAAAGCGAGAAAAGTGCGATTATTGCCTCATGTTATCTTCCACAATACTTATGGATAGCAACCGGTGGAAAACATGGTTGTTTCAATACTGAAAATTTTGAGAAATTCATTGGCCGTAAGGTTGTACTTTTTCCTGATCTTGGAGCAATTGAACTGTGGAAATTAAAAGCAGAGCAAATGCAGGAACTCGGAATTGAGATTACAATTTTTGATTATTTAGAATGTAATGCTACTAAAGAACAAATAAAAGAAGGATACGACATTGCTGATTTTTTACTGCAAATTAAACCACAAGAAGCAATTATTCAAACCTTAATTGAAAGCAATCCTATACTTCAATATTTGATCGAAGATTTAGATTTGGAGATTGATATGAATTCAAGTTCGTTTTTCCCTTCAGTTTAGGAATTTCCCAAAATGGTTCAAAAATCAGAATAGCAAGTTTATGTTTCGAGTACTCGAAACCTTTTAAATCATCCCGTTGGTCTCGTTAAATAAAACAAAAATGAATGAAAATATAAAAGGAGGTCGACCTTCAAAAGACCAGCATAGAAAACGGAAGTATCAAGTTAACATAAAACTTATGACCGAAGAGTATTTCACCCTCAAAGCACGAGCAAATGAAGCTGCATTACCAATTAACGACTTTGTTCGCAATTCTATTCAAAACAGCGTGGTAAAACAACGGCTTACACCTGAAGTGAACGATTGTATCAGAAAACTTAGTGGAATGGCAAACAATCTCAACCAAATAGCAAAGAGAGCAAATCAAGTTGGATATGAAGATATTAGAAATGAATATCTATATCTTGCCGATAATATAGATATTCTAATCAACTCCATTAAACATGATTGCTAAGATTGTAACAGGAAGTAATTTTAATGGTGCTATAAATTACATACTTGACAAAGGGAAAAATGCTGAAATCATTGATAGCAATGGTATTAGATTGAAGGACAATAACAGCATCATCAATAGCTTTAATACTCAGTTAGAATTGAATCCCAATATTTCTAAACCAGTATATCATATCTCATTGGATTTCTCAGCACAAGACTTAAATAATCTCACAAATGAGAAAATGAAAGTGATAGCCCGGGATTATATGAAAAAGATGAATATAAATGACACTCAATACATTGTTGTTCGTCATTATGACAAAGAGCATCCACATATTCATCTATGTATCAACAGAATTGACAACAACGGAAAATCAATAACAAATAAAAATGATCGTTATCGAAGTGAGAAGATTTGCAAAGAGCTCACAGTTAGTAATGGATTATATTATGCTTCAGGGAAAGAAAAAGTCAAAGTACATCGACTCAAAGAACCCGATAAAAGTAAGTATGAGATTTATCACGCACTCAAAAATTTGATACCTCAATCTGCAAATTGGCTGGAACTACAATCAAATTTGCAGCAACAAGGCATCAGTTTAGAATTTAAATATAAGGGAAATAGTGATGTCATTCAAGGGGTTATTTTTTCTAAGAACGCATTCTCATTCAATGGTTCAAAAGTAGATAGAGAGTGTAGTTATTCTAAAATCAATGCACAATTAATCAATAATAATCAAGCTATTGAAATAAGCCATGACTACAATAATGACCAAGACAACAAGACGAATGAACAACAAAAACAAGGTTTTGCAGTCGAACTACCTACCTATTACAATGGATTTACTGGAGGTGAAAATAGCAATACAAGAAAAAAGAAAAGGAATCAACAAATTTAAGTCACAATGAGACAATCGGAAATACAAGCATCTATGTTTGAAGAAATAAAAGAAATCCTGAATAAGATAAATAAGAAACTTGACTCTAATAGTAAACCAATTTCAACGACTATAAATGAAGAGTTTATAACCGGACTAAAAGCAACACAAGTCAGTATAAACTATGCATATACTGAGCTTGCCAAAGAGCAAAAAAGAATATTGGAAACTTTGAAAGACAAAAAAGAAGTGAAACATATTCATACACTAGATCTAAAATCTTCTAAAGTCTTTTGGTTGATATCTACTTTAGGTTTTCTTTTATCATCATCCCTAGCCTTTAATCTATTCTTATTAACTAAACACTAATAAATAGACTTTTGTCTAAATGTACTTTTATGTGAAAGTAATAATATTATAAAAACACATTCGTATATTATATGAAAGTAGGAATATTATAATATCATAAAAACACATTCACATAAAAGCATAATATTATATTCACATAAAAGTACATTATTATAAGTACATACTCGAAATTAATTTACACTTACAAAAATGAATTAAGACACTGTATTTCAAAGAACAAACACAAAACAATAATATAAACTAATTAGCGCATAAAAACACATTAGTATAAAAGTATAAAATCACATTCACATAAAACCACATTATAATAATCACATAAAAACGTATTAGTATAAAAGCATATTATTACATTCATATAAAAACACATTAGTATATTACCCAAGCATAAAACTGATCCCTGATTACCCTCAAAAACAATCCCGGATACAACATAGCTGGATTATGAATATTTGAGAATACATTCGGTTGATTCATTTAAGTCTTAAAGTTTTACCCACTAAAGTCATTCATTGACAACAATTCCGAATATTCTCAAAAAAAGTCCCGTTTATTACGCAATAAACGGGACAAATACATTATATTTGCACAAAACAATATCACATGAAAATAACTGATATTATTGCTAATACTATAGACAGACTTCCGACTGATCATGTCTTCACCTATACAGACTTCAATATAGAAGCCAGTAAGAAAGATGCAGTAGTCAAAGCACTGAACAGAATGGTAGCAGCGGGTAAAATCTCAAAGCTTTCCAAAGGCAAATTTTACAAGCCTCGCCAATCTAGGTTTGGTGCATTAGAGCCATCAGTCTATCAGATTGCAAAAGACTTGTTGGAACAGAACGGTGAAATAGTAGGATACATCACAGGATACAATGCATATAACGAAATGGGACTTACAACCCAAATACCAGCCGCTCTTCAAATTGGCACCAATAAGTACCGAAGATCACTCACAAGAGGTATTTATAAAATCTCTTTCATCGTGCAACCCAATAAAATTACAAAAACAAATATCGAATTGCTCCGCATACTAGATGCAATTCGTTTTATTCGCGAAATCCCGGGAACGACACCCGATGAGGCCAGCAATAGATTAATTATTATTATCAAACAACTCCCCCCTGAAAAAGTAAAAATATTAGCTACATTAGTGTTAAAATACAATCCTGCAGTTCAGGCACTTTGTGGAGCTATGCTCGAAAATATAGGAGCAGACGAATTATTGATAAATAAAATTGCGGCTTCGCTAAATCCGGTGACAGAATACAACATGCCTGTTTCTGAATCGGCATTACCTAATAAGAAAAAATGGAGAATTAAATAATGCTACACGAAGATAAAAAACTATTCACTGAAACAGTGCTGGCAACTGCTCAACACTTTGGTATATCACCTGCATACATCGAGAAAGATTATTGGATCACCAATACGCTTCGCAGATTGTCGCTCAATCCCAATGCTGAAAAAGTGGTATTCAAGGGTGGTACTTCCTTATCAAAGGCCTATAACTTGGTCGATCGCTTTTCTGAGGACATAGACATTGCAGTTATTGATGCAAAGTCATTCAACGGCAATCAGCTTAAAACGTTGATCAAGAAAGTAGCTAAAGACATGACTACCGATTTAGAAGAAGTTCAGGTAGATGGCATTACCAGCAAAGGCTCTCATTTTTACAAAGCGGTGTATGCATATCCCAATATCTTGAAACAGACAACAAAAACAGCCATCAGCTCCGGAAACTTATTAGTGGAAGTCAATTCATTTGCTAACCCCTATCCTTACCAAGCAAAAAGTATCACTTCTTTTATTGAGGTATTCCTCAATAAAACGGGAAATGAGGATTTGATAACGAAATATAATTTACAACCCTTTGAAGTCAATGTATTGGATAAACGACGTACAATGATTGAAAAACTAGTCTCTTTAGTCCGCTTTTCATTCTCTGAGAACCCAGCACAAGCCATTGCCTCCAAAATCCGTCATTTCTACGACTTATATTTTCTGGCAAAAGACCATGAATGTACAGAATACCTCAACTCAGCCAATTTCAAAAAAGACTTTGAGGAATTGTATGCGCACGATCAGGAAATGTTTGCCGAACCCGAAAACTGGGTAGGTAAAACAGTTGAACAATCACCATTAATTACTGACTTCCCTACTCTTTGGGCTAAGCTAAAAGACACTTACAATACAGAGCTGTCCCAGTTGGCATTCTCTCAAATTCCAGAAGAAAAAGATGTAGCAAAAGTATTTGACGAAATTACACATCTAGTGATTAAAAAATAATTAGCAACCCATTTAAAACAAAATATTATGTCAGATTATAGTAGTTACACAGAAAGAGATGCTTTTAATGAAGCTCTATGCAATCTTGTAGAAGAGTATTTACAAGATAAAGATTTCTATCCGGCAGACACACTGCTTGCTATCAACGGCAAAACTCTTGAAATCGAATTAGGCACACAAGCTGACTTCATTAAAGGTTGGGAAACTTATGCAATTCAAAGCCTGATTCGAAACAACGAAGATAATTCAGGCGAAGAAGCGGATATAGATGCCACACACGAATTAGCGTCTTCATATTTCTTTGTACGATAAAATCAGAACAAGATGATACTCGATTTAAAAGGAAATACAGTCACAACTGTTCATAAAATTTGTATTTCCAACTACAAAAAGGATAAATTCCTGACAACTAAGCCAAGTCTCCAATGGACTGATAATTTTAATTTGGCTTGTTGTTTCGAAGATGAAAATGAGGCTTTTGAGTTTTCAGAAAACACAAAAGTACAGGAAGTCATTGGAGATGAGCTGGAGCTTTATATTTGGACTGACACAAGGTTATCTATTTACGAAAACAATAACAAAAGTCTATTATGATTAAAGAAATCAACACAATAGAAGATGTAAAGTTATTCGCATTTCAGCTTATAAACGAAGAGAACCTTAGTTTTCATCCTGACAACGACTTTTCGGATTATATAAATTTGGAAACCAGCGAACCTGTTTATTCTGAGGAAGAAGTTCAATTTTTGAACCAATTAACGGAAAAATGTTTCGATATTTGTGAACAATTTGGTGCAGATATTTATGAATTAATGGGACAACCTCTTTTTGAAAAAATGAAATTAGGGGAATATGCTGAGATAACTTAAAATTTCTGGGTTTTTATTAATACATTTGTAGTTCAGATTTTGAGTAATTGTTATAAAAACTGAGAAATGGCTGATGTTCACGACAAAGCTACACGTAGCTATAACATGAGCCGTATAAAAAACAAGAATACCAAACCGGAAATTCTTGTACGCAAATTCTTGTTTGCAGACGGATTCAGATACAGAATAAATGATAAAAAACTACCCGGAAAGCCAGATATAGTGCTACCCAAATACAAGACCGTGATTTTTGTAAACGGTTGCTTTTGGCACGGACATGAAAATTGCAAGTACTTTAAGCTACCAGCTACCCGAACGGAGTGGTGGAAAGAGAAGATTGAAGGAAATATAAAAAACGATACAATAAAACATGCACTTCTAAGAGAGGCCGGATATAAAGTAATGGTGATTTGGGAGTGTGAGATAAAAAACAAGTCGATTTTCGATACAATAATTGATGGAATTAGAAACTAAAAAAATACGATTTATTGACTTATTCGCTGGTGCGGGTGGGCTGAGTGAAGGCTTTATCCGACATGGTTTTGAACCTGTTGCACATGTCGAGATGGACAAGGCTGCCTGTAATACATTAAGAACAAGAACAGCTTATTATTACCTGAAAGAGACAAACCAGTTTGACGAATATCTGAGATATTTGAAAGGTGATATTAAGCGATCAAAGTTATATGCTTTATTACCAGGTAAACTGAAAAAGTCGGTAATCAATTTAGCTATCGGCGAAGAAAACAATCAGGAGATTTTCAACAGAATTGACGAATTAAATGAGGGACAACATATAGACCTGATAATCGGAGGACCTCCGTGTCAGGCGTATTCGCTGATCAACAGACAATCAATCAATAAAAAAGAAGATGAAGATCACCGGAACCTACTATTTGTTGAGTATGGTAAGTTTTTAGAAAAATACCAGCCGGATTATTTTGTATTTGAAAACGTAATTGGCTTGTATTCTGCAAAAGATAAAGAAGGTAATAAATATCTGGATCAGCTTATTGAACTCTACCGTGAATTAGGGTATGAAACCGAATTGAGTACACTAAATGCCGCTGATTATGGTGTATTACAGCAAAGGCGTAGGGTGATTCTTATTGGGAAAAGGGGTACAGAAAAAGGGTTTTATCCCACATTTGAGAAGAGACAAAAACAGGTAAATGTGGAAGAGATTTTTAAAGGACTTCCTAAACTACAGGCTGGTGAAGGGAAAATGGGAATAACTCCATATGTTTCAGATGAAGCTTCCGATTACTTGGTGAATAAGAAAATTACCAATAGTCTGGATTTTACCACGCTACATATAGCCCGACCCAATAATGAACAGGATAAAGAGATTTACCGAATAGCTGTAAGAAAATGGATTGAAAAAGGTGAACGTCTTAATTATAATGATCTGGAAGGCAGATTGAAAACACATAAAAACCGGGACGCATTTGTTGACCGCTTTAAAGTGGTAGCTCAGAATCTACCTGCTTCACAAACGGTAGTGGCTCATATTGCTAAAGACGGACATTATTATATACATCCGGATATTGAACAGAACCGATCCTTGTCAGTACGGGAAGCAGCCCGCATACAATCATTTCCGGATGATTTTTATTTCGAAGGTGATTCAGAAAAACCAAGCAGAACAGCTGCGTTTAAACAAATTGGGAATGCGGTGCCGGTTGTTTTAGCAGAAGAAATAGCAATTAAAATAAAAGACTTATGTCAGTAACAAGTTATAATATTAAAGCTAAAAGCCATATATTGACTCTTTTAGGGAATGAGTTGATTGGAAGCGACAGTCTAGCAATATTTGAATTAGTAAAAAATTCATATGATGCAGATGCAGAAAATGTTACTATAACATTCATGGATTTAAACTCGCATAGTCAAAAAATTATAATAGAAGATGATGGGTATGGCATGTCAAAAGATACATTACAAAATGTGTGGTTAACGATTGGAACTGATTTTAAAAGAGGAACAAACAGAAAGGAAAGTCATAAGTTTTCACGACTATCATTTGGAAATAAAGGTGTAGGGAGACTTGCAGTACATAAATTGGCTAAATCTATAACTCTAGAGTCAAGAACTGCTGACGATTTATTTTCTTCTAGATTGACAATTGATTGGAAAAAGTTGATTAACTCAAAGGAATATATACAGGATCTTCAAGTTGAGATAGAAGACGTAGCTGATGTCTATTTTGAGAAAGGACATGGAACTAGAATCATTCTTACAGATTTAACTACTAATAATTGGACTAAAAAAGGTCTAAAAGATTTAGTTCGTAGAATAGAAAATATAAAAAACCCATTTTCGGATTTTCCGGATTTTAACGTTGAAGTAAAATGCAATGATTTTCATCAAGATTGGTTGCATGATATTAAATCTCCGATTGAAATTTTAAGCGATAGCCTATATCAATTCGAATTTGAGATTGATAAATGGAGTGAAAACTCATTAATTAATAATCTTGCTGAATTTAGATGGTCATACAACTTTAATCCTCCAACTCAAACAAATATTGCCAAAAGAAAAGTCGAAAAAAAGCTAAAATCCGACAATATTACTAATGAAAATTATTTTCAAATAGGTGATCTATTTCAAGAAATTGACGGAAAAGAAACCTCAAATAAATACTTAAGAAACGGTGATTTAATAAATATTGGAAAAATTACAGGTAAATTCTTTATATTCAACCAGAATAGTCTTTTATTGAATATGAGATTTGCAGGTCAAATAAACGCAGTTAAAAGTTATATTAAAGAAAATAGCGGAGTTAAAATATTTAGAGACAAGATTAGAGTCTACAATTATGGAGAGCCTTCTGATGATTGGTTGGGACTTGATCTAGATAAGATACAAAGAACAGGTGATCACTTTGGTAAGAAAGTTACAGTGGGGTTTGTTGAATTGAGTTTAAAAGAAAGCATTGACGGTTTAATTGAAAAAACTAATAGAGAGGGTTTTATTGACAATTATGAATTTACTAAGTTCTCATTGTTAGTAAAAGAAGTTTATAATTTTTTTGAAAGAGAAGCAGCAGATGACAAAGATTTTATTGAGGAGTTTATAGAAAGCACTAAACCAATTAAAAAAGTTGGATTTGGTGACACTCTGAGAGACTTAGCAAAAAAGGCTAATGAAAGTGCGATTAGCAAAGAACTGAGTCCATTAATCAAACGTCTTGACAAGGATTATACTGAGATGAGAGATATTATGGTCAACTCTGGGCTTACAGGTCTAAATTTAGGTGTTGCATTTCATGAAGTTGAAAGGGAAATGCATTTTATAAATGCAGATTTGAATTCAACTACAATAAATATTGAGAATATAAAAAACAGAGTTGGAAATTTATTACAAATACTCGAAAGCCTATCACCAATTTTAAAACAAAATAAGAATATAGCTTCAACTGCTAAATACATTGTTGAAAGAGCAAAGCATGTAAATATAAATAGATTTAGCTATCACAAAGTTATATTTTCAAGTCCATTGCTTTCTGGAGAAAACTCTGATTTTAAATTCAAAGGCCCTACCAATTTATTAATAAGTGCAATATCAAATTTAATAGATAATGCAATATATTGGACTACTGATAAAAGAGATTTAATTGGAGAAAATTTTCAACCGGCAATATATATCGGTACTGATTTAAACACATTCGAAAAGCCTGCAATAATTATTGCAGATAATGGTAATGGATTTGTCATTGATCCAGAGCTCCTTACTCAGCCATTCAAAACAAAAAAAGAAGGAGGAATGGGATTAGGGCTTTATTTTGCAGATTTGGTTATGAATATGATTGGAGGTAAACTAATCTTTCCAGATTCTTCTGACCTTGATATACCAAAAGTTTATAATGGGGCTTGTATTGCTTTAATATTTGAAAATTCATCTTTATATGTTTAACGAGAATAATAGAATAATCATTGTTGATGATGAAGAATCACAACTTTTGGAATTAGCAAAAATCTTTTTGTTTAATGGAGTATCGTGTAAGACTATTTTGTATAATCAAACCTATGACAAACCTTTAAGTGGAGTTAGAATTGCCTTTTTTGATATAAGTCTAACAGGTAAAGTAATTGATTTAAATCAAGCTGAATTTAATTATGAAACTGATCGAAATTTAAGCAGTGTGTTCAATGATTTAGCAACAGCTATTCAGAATTGTATTAGTATAGATAATGGACCATTTGCATTAATATTTTGGTCAAAACATGCTAGAGCATTCCCTAATTTTATTAAATATGTCAATGATAGAGGATTGAAAATACCGTCTCCTATTCTAATAGATTCAATGGATAAAAGTAATTTAATTGGAAGGGAACCAGAAGAATTTCAAAAAATTATAAATAGTATCTTTTATGGTAAATCAATAAAATTATTGTTTGACTTTGAATCTAAATGTGAAAATGCAGCAGTTGAGACCGTAAATAATATTTTTAAGATAATACCACTAAAAGAGCCTGAGGGAGAAAAACTTTGGGCTAATACAGCTGGATTTGAAGATAATTTCGAACTAATTTTTTCCAATATAGCTAATGCTTCTATGGGATATGAACATGCAAATGTTAGTCCTGATCGAGCTGTACATGAAGCCCTTCTACCGATAATGAATCACCGATTAATAAATAACTCAATTGTTGAAACAGATTGGAAGGATCATTTAAAGTCTATTAAAAATAGGAAATCTGAATACCCAGATAATTTTAAGAAAGGAATTTTAAACTCAATTTTCCATATAGATGCTATTTCTGAGGTTACTTTTGATAAAAGAGGCTCTGTATTTGAGTATCATTATGAAATTTCATTTGCAAAGAAAATTCTCTTCAGCCTTGTACCATATTTTGAGAGAATAGCGAAAGAAACGAATATTAATTTTGCAAAGTTTATTACGTTTAAGGATGAGATAACTTCAGAATTAAAAGATAAAATTCGTGGTCAATCAAAGTTTATTGCTATTGAAATAAGCGCATCATGTGATTTTTCACAGAATAAAGCTCGTAACCATAAATATGTTTTAGGATTGATAACACCTAAAATAGATTCTTTGTATCTGGATGAAGAAAAAATGAGTCAATCTGTTTTTTATAAAGATTTACCTGAATTTTTTATAAATAATATTGAATCTCAAATATGGATTAATTTTAACTACGTTCTTAGTAATTTTAATATTGACAAAAATTTTGGGGACCCTCTATTTATTTTGAAAAAGGAAATAATAGACTTGATTGGAAATCGATATGCTAATCATGTATCTAGAATTGGTATTACAAGCTTTTAGTCTATTCCTCTTTTTTATTCTCTAAAAAGCATGCATGGAAAATCTATCTAATTTCATTTCTGAAGAAACACCGCCAAAAGCAAATGCTATGATCAATACGTTCAGAGCATTTGGTCACAACCTGCAAACTGCCATTGCTGATATCATTATTAATAGAATATCAAAAGCCTTAAATTTAAATACTTTGTAAAATATAATGGCCGAATACAAATCTAATATACCTCAGGCTGAATTCCTAATGGGTGCCATGCGCTCAATGGGCTATTCTTTTGAAGCTGCAATTGCTGATATTATTGATAATAGTATCAGTGCCGATGCAAAAAATATCCAGATTAAATTTCCTGCAAATCCGTCAAACTGTTATGTCTCAATTCTTGATGACGGTAATGGTATGAATCAGTATAAATTGTTTGATGCTATGAAATATGGCAGCAATTCATGTGAACAGGAAAGAGATGAGAATGATTTGGGAAGATTTGGATTAGGAATGAAAGCTGCATCACTCTCTCAATGTAAAATTCTTACAGTAGTTAGCAAGCAAAACGGTCACATATCAGCTTATCAGTGGAATTATGATATAATCCTTAATAGAAAGGAATGGCTTGTAGCAGAATTAAATGTTACTGAAATATCCAGGCTACCGGAAATAGAAGAACTTGAAATGACTGTTTCAGGTACATTAGTTATCTGGCAAAATTTCGATATTCTTGAGAAGTCTTCAGGTGATGTATTTTCTTCATTAAAAGATTTCAAAATCAAGATTGTAGATTATTTGTCATTGATTTTCCATAGATATTTAAACGGGGAGACTGGCAACAAGGTAAATATTAAAGTAAATAGTTTGAAGATTAAAGGTCTGGATCCTTTTTTAGAGAAACACAAAAAAACGAATATACGCCAAGAGTTTAATCTCGCCATTAAAGATACTCAGGAGGTTGAAAGGCATGTAGTTGTACAGCCCTATGTACTCCCATATCAGAAAGATTTATCAAAAGAAGATTTAGAACTGCTGGGTGGTATTACTAATCTAAGAACCAAACAGGGATTTTATATTTATCGAAATAAAAGACTAATAATTTGGGGTACATGGTTTGGAATTTCCAGAAATGAACTGACTAAAAATGCACGAATAAGAGTTGATATACCAAATACTTTGGATGATATTTGGAGCATTGATATTAAAAAGCAGAATGCTACAATTCCTAAATCAATAAAGAACAGCCTGACTAAAGCAGTAACTGAAACAATGGATTTTTCTGTGAAAATTCAAAATCATAGAGGGAGAATTGCAAAGCTTAATGATGATCTGGATTATATATGGAATCGTGAAAAATGTAGAGATAAATATATTTATACAATAAATCGTGATAGTCGGATTTTTGAACTTCTCAAAGAAAATGTGGATGATGAAGCCTTGAATCGTTTTGAAATGGTGCTGGAAGAAATCGAACGTAGTATCCCCTATCAACAGATTTACATTGATATTTCTCAGGACATTGTAGATGAAGAAGATAATGAAGAAAGATTAAAAGATATTGAAAACAAAGGTCTGATATGGGTGAAACATGTTATGGAACTTGGACATCTGACTCCTAAGCAAACAATTGATCAGTTGTTTAAATCAGAGCCCTTTTGTAAACACCCTGGAATGATAACCAATTTTTATAACCACTTTGAAATATGACACTAACTCCTAATGTACTAGAAACGATAGTTCGTATTATTCAGGATTCAGCAGTACTTAAAGGTATTGATATATATTCTATTCCTGAAAATAACGTTGATGAAATAATAAAAAGAGGGTTAAGCAATGCACTCATAGATGTCAGCGAAGAAGATTATAAAAGGATAAAAAATGAATTTGAATATAAATGTCATATTCAACAAAAAGAAGGAGTAAGTATAGTTGATGATTACTACGAACATAGAGACTGGTATTCAATAAAATGTGAGGAAGAAGGGTTTAATGAGTTCTTCTGGAAAAGATACAGAGACTATTTAATCCGGGAAGTGAAACTGAATATAAACGTTGTAAATAACCTTGATAATAGCACCCTGAAGGATTTGACGAATTATCTGGGAGATCCTACCAGTTCAGCTCCATTTTTTAGACGCGGTCTTGTAATAGGAGATGTTCAGTCAGGAAAGACTTCTACTTATACTGGATTAATTAGCAAGGCAGCAGATGCCGGATATAAGATTGTAATTTTACTTACCGGCGTTACTGAGACATTAAGATCTCAAACTCAAAAAAGAATAGAATCCGGAATAATCGGTATTAGTATAACTGGTTTAAAAGATAAAAATCAGGCTAAAGTTGTCAAAAGAGTTGGTGTTGGCAAAGATGGTGGTCCAATCAAAGTAACTGCAATGACATCAATGGAATATGATTTCATTGGCAGTAGTGATCAGATAACGACTTCACTGGCAAATCATCAGTTAGTCATGTTCATTGTAAAGAAAAACACAAAAGTTCTTGGCAAGTTGTACAGTTGGCTTTACAATATGAATGCTGAATCAGGCGATAAGAAAATCCATTATCCTATGCTAATGATTGATGATGAGGCTGATAATGCATCTATTAATACCAGTAAAGAAGAGGAAGACCCGACAAAAACAAATGAAATTATAAGGAAACTTGCACACGTTTTCACACAAACAACTTATGTTGGATTTACGGCAACACCTTACGCTAATGTATTCATAAATCCCGATACTACAGAAGAAATGCTTAATGATGATCTCTTTCCAAAAAACTTCATTTATGTATTACAGGCTCCTTCAAATTACATCGGAGCAACAAAGATTTTCGGAAAGGATGCCAAACATGCAGACTCGTTAGTCTGGATCCAGGATATTGAGGAGCCGGTTGATATTGAAGATTATGATACCGTCAATAATTTCTATTACAAGCATAAAAAAGAGTGGTCTGGTGTTTTACCTAAGAGTTTGAAAACCTCTGTTTATTGCTTTTTCCTAGCTAATGTAGTCAGGGATTTGAGGGGTGATTCTTTTGAGCCCCGCACTATGATGATTAATATCTCCAGATTTGTAAAGGTTCAGAAATATATAAAAGGAGTCATTGAAACTTTATTCAATGATGTGTATAACGAAATTGAAAAAGACTTTTCTGATAACTCTGAAAAAAATAAATCATTAAAGTTATATTCAGAATTAAAAGAATGCTGGGATAAACACTATTCAAAACTTGATATTGAATGGTCTGAAGTCTGTAAAAAGGATAATCTGATTGCTGCAATTGAAAATATCGAAGTACTGGTAATCAATAGTGGAAAAAATTCCGGAAAACTTGATTATGAAAAAAATCCTCATTTAAGAGCTATTGCCGTTGGAGGTCTGGCTCTTTCCCGTGGTTTAACGCTTGAAGGATTGCTTGTAAGCTATTTTTATAGAAATACTTCAACTTATGATGTACTTATGCAGATGGGCCGCTGGTTTGGCTATAGAAAGAATTACGAAGATCTTTTTAAAATATGGACAAGTAAAAAATCAGCTGACTGGTATAATGAGATTTCTGAGAATACAGAAGATCTGAAGAAAGATATTTCCCGAATGAGGGAAGCTAAATTGACACCTGAACATTTTGGCCTAAGAGTGCGTAATGACAGCGATGAGCTATTGATTACAGCACGTAATAAAATGAGATTGGCTGTTGACCATTTAGAGCAGGTTTCTTACTGGGGCTCCGTTTTTGATACGCCATATATTGATTCGGATATCAATAAGATCATTAAGAACCGTGAACTGACAAAACAGTTTATAGAAAATCTGAAAGTAGACAACTATAATTTTAAAAGAGAAGATGATATTGCCAAAGGTCTCTTTTTCTGTAATAGTATCCCGGTTGAAAGAATAATAAAGTTCCTCAGACAGCTATACATTTCGCCTTTTAATATGAAATTTGACACATCACAGATAATAGATTTTCTTGAAAATACAAAGGAAGATGTATTGACGAAATGGGATGTGGTTTTAATTGAAGGCGACAGAGAAGGCAATAAATCACTGAATCAATTTGAATTAAATCATGAAATAGCTTTAGTACCTACCAGCCGTGGTTTTGATTTATCTAAAAACAAAATAAATATTGGGGGAAAAAGCGGCAGATTAGCAAGTCCGACAGATGCCAGAAATGGACTTTCAAAAAAACAAATTGATGAAGCTAAGGCTAAAGCATTTTTAGCTGAAGATTGGAATGGTATAAGTAGTACAATTAAACAGGAAGTCTGGTTTAAGCATGTGCCTGACCGAAATCCTCTTTTAATGATTTATTTTATTGATTTAAAGGATGAAGGCCTTTCCACAAGTGAACAGTCATTTATAGAAAAATTAAATGGATTACCTGTAATGGGCTTTTCTGTCGGTTTTCCTATGAGTAAGAACTCTTATGCGGCTGAATATCATAAATACAAAGTGAATCTGATTTACACCAGACAAGAACTTGAAGATAACCTTGAAGAATCAATAGAAGAATAATCATGGAAAAAATAAAAGAACGGTTTCTTGATATTGAAGGGAAAAATATCTTTTCCAGAATCAATCCTTCACATATTATTGATTTATATGTTGGACATGATGAACAAGGCAGATATGCAATAAAGTATAGAGGAAATTTCAAGCCTGAAAGCGGTATTAAATCTGTCGCAGGCATAGCAGTAAATCAATTCAAAAATGAAGATTTTAATACACTTCAATTTTCATTGATGTACAGTGAAAACAAAGAATTGTTTTTTACATTTTGTGAAGATATTATTGAAACTACAAGATCAATTGCTGACAACAGAAATGCCTATAAAACGATTCTTGACAGATATTACTCTTGGAAGAAAATGTTTTCAACTCCCAAGAAACTGTTATCTGAGTCAGAAATTATAGGGCTTATTGGAGAACTTCTTTTTTTACGTGATTACTTGTTTGAAAAGTATGGTAAAGGGGAAGCATTAAGTAGCTGGAGTGGTCAAGAATTGACTCATAAAGACTTTTCATATAATGATATCTGGTATGAAGTAAAAGCAATTCATTCAGGCAAAGACAGTGTGAAAATATCTTCACTTGAACAATTACAAAGTATAAACAATGGTGAACTTGTTGTTTTTTCACTTGAGAAAATGAGTGCTTCATACGATGGAATTAAAATCAATAAATTGGCTTTGGAAATTCTTAATTCACTGGAACTAGATGTAAGAAAAGATCTTTTTCTCTCCTCAATAATGTCTCAGGGCTTTACATTCGATGAGTGCTACGATGAATATGTTTATGAATTAGTTTCAATGTCCCGATATCTGGTAAATCCAGATTTTCCGAAACTCACCCAAAACGATGTTAATGGCGCAATAATTAAAGCACAATATGATTTATCATTAGCAATTTTAAATAACTTTTTGATTTAACACCTGATTTATGGACATAGAAGAATACAGAAAAGATTTTCTTGAGCAAATACGCTCTGATGCTGCTTTAAATAGCACTGATCCCAATGATGAGTTTATACAGAAAAGTGTATCCTTACTAGAAGAAATTGAAGAATTTCCTGATCCAACAATTCATTATTTTGGTAGCAGAGGGAAAAAGAATCGTCAACTACAATTTAACGCCTTTGGATTCGATGAAGCAGATGGTTCTATTTGTCTTTTAATCAGCGATTTCAACAATTCAGAGATTCCGATAACTCTTACAAAGACTCAAATTGATTCTTTATATTCAAGAATGCAATACTTCATTGAGGAAGCCTATACAGGTAGTATTGGAGAGTACTGTGATGAATCTGACCCGACAATTGATATAGCAAGACAAATTAGAAAATTAATAGGGAAAAGTAGTTTTGAGTCTTCTGTACTTAAATTTAAGTTCTTTATAATTACCAATTCAGTGCTTAGTGCCAGGGTAAAATCAATTCAGAAAGACGAGTTACTTGGTAGATCAGTCGAGTTAAATTTGTGGTATCTGGAACGGTTTTATGATTTGTATAACTCATCAAACAGCGAAGCCATTGAAATAAAAGTTTCTGATTTTGGTATTGATGGCATTCAATGTATAAAAGCAAATATGACTGATTGTGATGAATATGATGCATATCTAGCAATTGTTCCCGGAAAATTCCTTGCTGATATTTATTTAAAACATGGAAGCCGTTTATTGCAAGGCAATGTTCGTGCTTTTTTAAGTTTAAAAAATCCTGTAAATAAAGGAATCAAAAGAACAATAGTTGGAGAACCTAAAAAATTCTTCACCTATAATAATGGCATTGCAACCATCTCGGAATCAATTGACCTTTCAGATGACGGAACCAAAATTCTATCTCTTTGTGGTTTACAGATAATAAATGGCGGCCAAACAACTGCATCGATGGCTAGTGCAGTAGTAAAGAAGGATAACGAATTATTGGAAAATATCTTCGTTCCTATGAAATTGACTGTCCTTAAGTCGAATAACGAAGCAAATGATTCAGAAAGAGTCAAACAATACAATGAAATGATTCAAAAAATTTCAGAGTGTGCAAATAGTCAGACTAAAGTAACACCTGCTGACTTCTTCTCGAATCACAAGTTCCATACTATGATGGAAACATTATCTCAATCAGCCAAGAATTTTGCTCCTCCTTCAAATGGTGATCCATTCCCAACTGTTTGGTTTTATGAACGGTCCAGAGGTAAATGGGAACAGGAACAGATGAAATTGAGTCCATCTCAAAGAGATAAGTATATAAAGAAATACCCCAAAAATCAAGTCGTAAAAAAGGAGCAATTAGTAAAGTCTATGATAATTATGGATGGATATCCATATATTGCTTGTGATGTATCAAAAAAAATGATGGATCATATTGCATCAACAATTGATAGTATGTGTGAGAATGCAATTGAGCAAATAAATGATTATTTTTTCAAAAAATCAATTGCTTCAATTATAATTTACAATGCTGTTGAAAAGCTTATAGGAAAACAGCCATGGTATCCTAAAGGAGGTAATAGGGCACAAATTGTACCATATACGATTGCAAAGCTATTAAATTCAATTCCTGGAAACAAAACAATTGATTATGACTTAATATGGAAGGGGCAGTGTCTTTATCCATCTTTTGTTTATGAAGTTGAAAATGTTTCTTTAATGACTCATAAATTTTTAGAAAATTCCGGAGGTGAGATTGTTCGTGAATATGCACGCCACAAAGAGACTTGGTTAAAATACAAAAATATACCGTATGAAATATCTGAAACATTTTATGATGATTTGAAAAACCTTTCATTGGAAAGAAACGAAGAAAAACAAGCAAAAAAAGAACGGAAATTCAACAATGATATTGATGCTTCAGTTGATGTTTTTAAATTAGGAGCAAGTTATTGGATGAATGTGTATAAAAAGGTAGAAAGCGAAAAAGTCATAAGCTTTGCAGACAAAATGGTTATAAAATCAATCGCTGATATGATAAACAGAAATGGCTTACCTAGCTCGGCACAAGCGAAGAAGGTGATTAAGATATTTAATGCTGCTGAAGATACAGGGATAATTTTCGAATAGCTGCTACTGGAATTGGTATATTACCTGGGTCAAATAAATACAAAGGACATATATCTATATCTCACATATAGAGTCAAAACTCATCATCACTGCATGTAAAAAGAATTCTTACAAACAATTCACTATGAAAGCTTTTGCTAATGATATGATACCGTTCTCGCCGACACACCCGGGAGAAGTTTTAAAAGATGAAATTGAATTTTTGAAAATATCTCAACGTAAACTTGCTGCGCAAATGGGTATTTCTTACTCCGTTCTAAACGAGATATTGAATCTAAAACGTCCTGTAAACGTGGAATTTGCATTGCGGGTTGAAGCAGCTTTAGGATTGGAAGCTGAGATGCTAATAAATCTGCAAACACGATACGATTTACATACCACTCGCGCAGACAAAGACTTCATGAAGAAACTAAAAGAAATCAGAAAGAAAATTGATGACCCCTTTATCAAAATATTTTAAAGTCTATGAACAATAAGGTCGAATTAATTAATTATCAAATTTACCGTCATACATCTGACTTTGAAATAGGGAAAACTCAAATACTCACCAATCAATTAGGGTATATGAAGTATGGAGAGGAAGTAGGTTTTAGTATTGACAAAAATTTTATTTTATAATACGCTATTGTTTTTCAATATAATAGCTCAACATTTGCACAATATCATTATAAAAGCAAACATGCACGAACTTTGAAATTAAGCTAAATAACAAATAGCTATTAGTCAGATATATCTAAATAATATTTTGAAAGATTCATGATTTGATTGTTTTATTTGGAGATAAAAAAGCAATGCTATAATGTTGAAATTACAAATCAAAAGAATATAAAATGACAGCATTTCGATAACATCAGACACTATTTGTACCTCAATACACATAGAATACTGATATAATAATAGTTACACTTTCTGTATCGGGAAGTAATACTTTGGAAATAAGAAAAAGAACAGGCTTTAGCCAAATGACAATTCTCATTTAGCTAAAGCCTGTTCTTCGATGCGTCAAGCG
>Ga0302167_10000311_pt1 | contig 24846 bp, 29 predicted proteins | sample I_Fen_N1_1_FD_193496 | JGI IMG/M metagenome (GOLD analysis project Ga0302167, IMG submission 193496) | Peat permafrost microbial communities from Stordalen Mire near Abisko, Sweden - I_Fen_N1_1 | ecosystem: Environmental > Terrestrial > Soil > Wetlands > Permafrost | place: Sweden: Abisko...
TAATTTCTTTCAGATCGTTTGCTTGATGCATGCGCCAAAGGAACTTTCCATAGACATGGACTTCAATGGCTCCCAAAGCTCTGTAATTGTCAAAAACGGCATGGACCTGCCCGACTACTCGCAGGCACTTGAGACCGCAGACATATTGCTCAAGACGAAGAGCTTTTTCGCAGATCGTGGGAGCTTGGTGATCTCTGCAACAGAGCTCATGCGCAACGATCGAAATATTAGAGGCCTTTCTGCTTTCTTGAACAGCGAGGCTGGAGCAAATATCTCCTTCAGCTTCAACGAGGCACACGAGCCATTCGAAGCTGCATGCTTGGTGCCGCTTGCCCTAAGGATTGGCGGAAAATGTTACTTGGCCATTCTTGTGATGTTCGGAGACATGAGCCGGTCAGAACATGGGCGATACACCATTGCTACAACCGGTTTCGATGTTCTCTACAAAACAGTGTTTCGCGAGGAGGAGCTAAACAGCGAGAAAGTCCTTCGTCGACTTGAGCCAATCATTGCCAACTACAAGCACTCACTTCCCATCGTGAATTTAGTCTCGGCAATGCTGGATCTCAGCTTAAATCGTTGATGCGTGGTGGGTGCCTCCCTGACTTCAACTACGTTGAACATGAGGAAATCGCGAATATTGCCAAGCTGGCAATCGCGAACAAAGAATTCACCTCCATAGTAGATGTGGCGTCTTACCAGGCAAATTTCAGAGGTTGATACCGTGAGTAATCAGAATATTGACTCGATCCTGCCGCAAGGTGAAGCCTTGCGCACCTACCTGGCCCAACCCTACATCGGCGCCGCTGATATTAAGACTGTACTGAAGAGTCGGGGCGTCTTCATCAACAGTCAGGAAAAGGAACAGTCCATCCCTGCTCTGACGTTGTCCCTGATCAGGCCTAGCGAATTCTCACAGCTAGCAAAGAACGCTGGAGCAACGTCGACTCATAAACCTCACGGCCCATCCTGACGAAGGAACAGATAGCTAGATGTTTGAAAGCCTACGCCGCAAGAAAAACGTGAATACTCTCAATGAAATAAATTACAAGGATTTACCGGGCTACGGAGTGCCGTCCGTTGATGACTTACGCTTTGAAGCTATCGAATTCGAAAAGTCCATCGTTAGCTATGTCCATCGAAAGTCGGGTGCTGCTCCACAAAAGCCACTTGGATACATCGTTCAGAAAATGCTGGGGGACTACCCCCTGCTTCCTGAAATCCCAGAATATTGGCCTGAGTTTGTGGAAGAAGCCAAGAGACTGAAAGACCTGAGGAACAACGTTATTCACTCTGATTTCGCCGGGATTCCGCCCCTTAAAGAGCTTTTCGAAAGATTCAAGAAAGCGAATGAAGTGCTGAGCCCCTTCCGGATATGTAGTGCAGGACGGGACAGATTTAGTGATATCCAGTGGCGTGGTGACTCCCTGCTTTTGAAAATTGATGTGAATCAATATGAACTGGAAGTCGACGACATAAAAAACCTGATGATGGAGCTTCATCCTGCAAGCAGAGGCAAACTCCACTTCCTCAAGGGCAAGCTCGTTGTCAGCAAGGTGCTCGATTACCACTACGAAAAGATCACCTATTTTATCGAGAGCTATGAACCATTTGAACTGGATCTTGAAGAGTCGATGGTTTTGGAGGACTTGTTGGGTAGCCTCCTAGGCCAGCATTTTTACGGCCAGTAATAAGCTCAAATGCCAAGGGTGGTAAAGAGAACAGGTTGCCTAGCGTGCGAGTATTCAGTGGCATTAAACTCAAGTGGCCGATGCTTCCAGCTCCATCACTCACGAAGCCGCTATTATGTAGCGGCTCGTCACTCACTGTGTCCGATTCAAAACCGAGGTGTATTCCCGAGCCCTCAGATCCCGGGTCACGCCAAAGGGTTATGTGCGCAATCGCACATTTCACTCATGTAGGTGCTGATCATTGTGAAGGCAGTCTGACAACTGTAGGGCTTCAGCATCATCGGCAGTTCAGCGAGAAGCGCGGTACGCTTGACTCTGACTTCTACATGCCCAGCAACATAGTCCATACGCAGAAATTGGGCTTGGCCATCGTCTGCGTTGGTAGCGATAGAGAACAGTGACGCCAGATACGTCATCGCCTTGGTGTCTATTGAGCGAAATGCTTGAGTTAGCTGCGCTTGATTCGCCTCCACACCGCGCGCCAAATCTACACCTGCATTTCTCAATGCCTCTCGAAACGCCTTGTAGACCGGTACCTTTCCGTAGGTTTCTCCGGGAACGCTAATTTTTATGTTTTTACGCGTGAGTCGCAAATTATTCAGTATCACCGCAGCTATCGCTACGTAGTGTGACACTTGGATTTGCTCAAAATACTCAGCTCGCCTGGCGTCCATTGCTCCAGCTTCGAACGGGCAGTGCTTGAGCCCATAAAGCCAGATTAGACATTCAGCCTCGGCTATCAGACTGGCAGGAAGATCACTGGAATAGGCATCGAATGCATGTGCCACTTTTTCAGTGATGTCTTCTCGCGACGTTGAAAGATCCAGCTTCCCAAGCTCGGGAGGAAGATCGCCTAGAGCGGCTTTGTTGAGCTCATGGGTTTCCTTCCAATAAGAGCTTTCGGCATCAAGAAAGAAATCCTTTAGCAGCCGAACGCGAGCCATATCCTTCTCAGCATCAGGAGGGGTCGATTCCAACATCGCGATAAAACGATCTCTGGCAGCATGTACAGACTCTGTCGCCCCAAACTCGGGTGAAACATCCATTGGCCAGAAGTTATGGCCTTTTTCGGGGTGCATGCGGTCGTGCTGTTTATTCGAAGCGACTAAAATCTCACGCTGATGCGCCAGGATAAAGTCGGCGGTGTACTTAGACATCAGTGCAGTGAGCTTCTCAAAATGCCCTCCTTCGTATTCCTCGCCCTCTGCGTTTGCGAGCAATGGCTGAGCTGAGTCCAATCGAGCTGCTGGGATACCACCTTTGAGCAAGGATATGTAGTACCGGAACAGTTCAATTTTTTCTTTCTGAGCCAAGCTGCCGGGTGCACTAGAGCCCAGAATTGCGCTCATCGTAGGTTTTGACCGGCTCACGATCGTGCGCCATTTGTTATTTCGCATGGACATTTTTCGCGCCAAAACCATGAGTTTGGCCTGTTCGTACTGGAACAACTCTGCCTTGTTTTCCCCGTCCGAAAAGTCCGTGCCCAATATCTGATGAGGCTCAATGTGGTAGGTCGCCAACAGGTCTTTCAAGGGCTCATAGATCTTCTCCGAGACCTCGAACTTCCGCTCAATGTAGGTAGCAAAATCTTCCTTGCTGAATCGCTCCAACGGTTCGATTGCATCCACCGGTCGTGCCGGTTCATAGCGCGCGTCGTCGTTCAATTGGTTCTGTTGCGTAAGCATTTTATTCGCCCTTGTGCTCAATGAGCTGTGTATCTGAATTCATTGGCGCCGGATCGACAGCGAGTCGACCGAAGCCGGCTTCCGCCCTCATCTGCGAAAATATCGGACTGCCCTGCTGCAGTTGATCAAGAATTTCGAACTGATCTGCTGCTGCCCTTACTGCCATGGGTGCGGATAGCTGATTGGTATGCAACAGCCGTTGCGCCATCAGCCCAATGAGTTGCAGATCGCCGACCTCTTGGCGAAGCTGAGTGAAGTGATACATCTGCCGACCTGGTGTAAATACGATATTGTTGCTCACGATCTGCTCCTATGGGACACGTTCGTCATGAGCCGGAAGATACCGAAGCGACTTCTTGAGTCACAGGATCGAATCTTATAAATCTTGATGCAGCTCGGCGAATGGGTGCCATCCGACATCGCGCGTTGCGGCTGAAGCCGTGCCCACACTGTCAGGAGCACCACCAATAGTTTTAAACTATCAAGGCATCAAAACCCTATAGGTAGATACCTTATATTCAAAAGTGTAAGATTCGATCCGTAGGCGCTTGGAAGACATCCTCAGCAGGTTATGAGTACCACTGAAGATCCAAGGGCAATGAGAAACATTGAAAAAGCCACTCCTAAAGGGTGGCTTTTTCTTTTTCCGCTGAAAAAATCAGAACCTTATCATCGACTGAAAAACTTCGGCGGCGGCCTACGGCGTAGGGTAGAAAACACCAATAACTTGACCTTTGTGCATCAGCTCCATCGGTCGACGATCCTTCACCATCAGTTTTGCGCCCCAAGACTTCGTCAAGCTACTCGTCCGGTAGGATTGAGTTGTCTCACCTCGCTTGTAGCGATCAAGCCCATTCTGAGTCATCAAAAAGCAGGTCTTCAGATGAAGCTCCGTACCCCGATGATCAAGTGCGCGATCGGGTGACAACCAGTGCAACAGTTGCACCGTCCTGTCATAAAACATCTGCAAGCGGTCAAGCGCTTCTACCTCATTTGTAGGCGCAATGAACTCCACCCTCGGTGTCACACCCCGGATGTTGCGTACCTCCTCGTCAATATCTCTTATCTTCCAAAGCGGTTCAAAGTGGGCCACCCGGTTTCGTATGTCTCTAACCCGATTTAGACGCTCATAGACTTGCCCAACATTCGTGGAGCTTCTCCAGTGATTCGCATTGGAGGCATACCTATGCTTAGGAAAAATCTGGGGAATCAAGGTAGTCCAAGGCAACTGTAGATCCAAAAGTGGCGCCCAGAATCCGAGGGTCATGTTCGAAACCACTTGGTTAGCGGTTGGCATCACCGCTTTGGGCGTCCAGACACGCTGATTCGTCCGGGGATTGAAACGGCTATCGTGGGTCAGATCTTGCACTTTTTTGAGGCTTTTACCTCTTAACCCCACGTGGTTGTACCAGTCATTAGAGTCTGGGGTTCCCACATATACCGCCCCTTGGGCACGCGAGACATGTTGGCTGAGGTAGTAATGAAATTTGTTGCGCAGCGTGATCTCTACGTTACCGATCAGGCGCATGAAATTCGTGGAAAGGACTTCGTTCCAGCAATAAATCCCATAGAGTTCTTGATCAGAAGCTGGGGAAAAAAAATGGCGATACGAAGACAGCCGCGCAGGCGACAAGGCTTCCAAAGAGTTGATGAGGTTTACAGGTGTTGGTGTATACATTCTCTGTCCACTACGGTTCGCTGCCGCTTTTATGATTTCGACCTTAAAGGTGACCTCTGCTAGGTTTTCTTTGCAGAACGCGGGCATCAACCCAACCTGTATGACCGATCTGACCCGGGTCAAATCGAACGGGCCATTGAAACCTCATTCCTTTTCAAACTCAAAGGAAAACTCATTGGCAAATTTCCCGGGCTGAACAGGTGAAAATCAAAACGTTCGAGCATTCGTGCGACGCTCCCATAGTCGCAGGTCAATAGACTGTGTGAGGCGCCCCGCAGTCAATATTCCAGCGTTATCGAAGGCTAGAACAGCATCGTGCAACTAAACAAGCACACCGCTTGTGGCGAACTTTTTACTGTCAATGAATTCAGAATCCGATCATTCTTTTCAACAGCGGCTGAAGGAGGGTCTCCCAGGCACGTAAGTTCAGCCGGTCACGCCAATGGAATACGTTATCGTAGCTATGGAAAAAGCTAAAAACGTCAGCTTTTGAGGGCCAGACTCTCAACCAAATCAAGTACCCGCTCTCGCTCATCTTTTTTCAAGCAGTGAAAGCATTGCAGCAAGTGCGCCGTCTCATCATCCTCGCAGTAAAAATACGGCACCGGTAAATTCAGAACAGCAGCAAACTGCTTCACGATGCTTTCACCAGGCTGATGAACGCCCTTCTCGTACTGAGACATCCGCGCAGAAGCTGTGGCTGGCTCAATGCCCGCCTCAATCCCCAAACGCTCCTGCGAAAAACCTCTTATCTTGCGCGCCTCTTTCAAACGCTTGCCAAACGTACCCATTTTCTCATCGCCGAAAGGCTAAGAGATTCTTAGATTCGGCTTGATGACATACTAAGTATTACTTAGTATTTAGCAGAAATATCCTTTTGCCATCACTCCAAACGCAAGGACAGGGACTCAATATGAAGGAAATGCAAATCGCAGACGGCCGGCTCGACGAGAAATCGCGAGGCTTCGGCGGCGACATGATCAGTTACCATTTCTGGAAAATTGACGGCAAGAAGCTCGAACAGCTCGAAATCCCGGACGTTCTCGATGCTCACGTTAAGGCGGGCGACCGGATTCGAGCGACGTACCAGCCAGGCAAAGACAACGTCAACCGGATCTGGGCCATTCAGCTCGACAATGAGCCTGTCCGTTCAGTTGTCGACATTCCCTTCATCGCGGTGTCCTTGGGACGGCACAGCATCCTGCCTCTGGCAGTCGCCATTTTTACGATCTTCGTTGCCTACGGTTTCTGGGAAAACAGTGCCAACCACCGAAGTTTTCATGGCTCGTCCTATCAGTTGGGCTGGATCGCACTCAACTTGTTTGTCAGCTATCGCTACATGATTAAGCCAGTATTGATCGCCACACGAGGAGTCAAAGCGTTTCGCGAATATTGCGCCAAGTCCCCGGCATCGACATCGACTGCCAGGTGAAACCGAGCGGACATCGGGGAGTTTCCGGAGAGCAAGAAAATGAACGACGTTGAGCTGATCCAAAGCCAAGCCGAGCAGATTTTTGGCAACAAAGAGAAAACCGATCATTGGCTGAATCAGCCCATCGTAGGTACTCATGAATGCTCACGACTACAAGCGGCCCACTCTGAATCTGGGTATGAATTGGTTAGGGCTGAACTTGAGCGTCTCGGTCATGGGTACGCCAGCTAATCGCGAGCCCCCCTCTCTTACACCCGGCTGCGACAAGGAGGTCGCAGGTCAACTGAAGGCCTCATCGACATAGCGGTCTTATGCGTGTACCCCTGCCTCCAATCGACCGATGATGTCGACTACAGCTTGGGCCTCTACTCGGTACCGCATCATCTCTAATGGCGATCTTGAATCCAGCCCGAGCACGGGCGCCCTCATCCACTCCCTCGTCATACCGAGATCTTTCTCGAACAGCGAATATGCAGCATCCAGGACGTTAACCAGGCTGCACAAGCGGTCACTTTCCAGGGTGCTCAATCGCCCCGCAGCCAATCTTTTGAATAACGTCGAGGATGACATACACAAGAATTGACGAAGCTGACCCTCGGAAATGTCCAGAATAGCTGCCAGTCGCTTGAAAAGCGCGATAGGCACTCCTTGGCGAACCCATTGCTGTAGCTGCAGCCCACGTGACGGCAGGCCCGCCATTTCCCATACGCTATCGGGAACTGCTCCAACGGATGTGTATTCTTTGATCAACAGGCTCACAAGTAGTAAATATGTACCAAAGCAAATATAGAAAATACCGATTATTTTTTGCATTGCAAAAATCCATTACGCCGATTCCTTAGCGCAACGAAAGGCGAAAGGCGAAAGGCGAAACTCTACCACTCAAATCCAAGAAAAGCGCTGCTACCTAGTACTCATATGCATCACTATCAATACATACTCCCGCGCCCCTGAATTACGTTGCCAAAGCTATAGTATTGAATGCACCGCCCACCTCGCATCGTTATACCCATACAAAATTTCAAATGCAACGCATATAACAAAACCGCCTATACAATCCATTCTCATTTGATAAGACTGGCTATAGTCAGATTATTAGAAGCGTCTTGAGATCGCTGAGTCTAGGAGAGCTGAATTGGAGTGGAACGCGGATATCCTTGTCGCCGTAGCAAAGGCCGCCGGCATTGGTGGGATAGCGGTGGTAGCTTCTACGATGATTTTCAGGGATTTGCTCAGTAAAAAAATATTTCCAATGCTTACAAAGCTGCAGGCGTACAAGCTATTGAGGCTGATCGCTGTTATCGGGGGAATAATCTCAATAATAGGTATACTGGCTTGGGCGTATATCTCGAAACAACCCCCACAACAAACCGAATTGGAAGATGCAACCGCCGCTGCCAACGATCCGGATCTAATCAGAGCCAATAGGCTTTTTTACGAAGATCCTGATTACAGCACGTCATTCAAAATATATGAATCTCTTTCCAAAAAAGACAACAAAATAGCCATGGCCCAGCTTGCCTCTTTGCTATCCTATCGCCATTTACTATCTTTCAATGATTTATAGTGACGAGGAATTTAAAGATGAGCAGCTGTCCCTGCAGCTTCTTATCAAAGCGGCGGATCTGGGCTTCCCAGAAGCCCAGCGTAAGTTATCGATAGTTTATTCAGATGGAGACGGGATCGAGAAAAACACTGAAAAGGCTAACATTCTCTTAGAAAAATCAGCTACCGCTGGGGATGAGGTAGCTCAATTTCTGATTGCCCAAAATTACTACTTCGGAGATAACAGTTATCCACAGAACTATAACTTAGCCTTTGGTTGGGCAAAAAAATCGGCAGAGCAAGGCAACTCCGACGCACAGAACCTACTTTCTACGATGTATGAAAAAGGCCAAGGCACAGCGAAAGATCAAGCCGAAGCTGTAAGACTGACGCAACTCTCTGCCGACCAAGATAATAAATTCGCGCAAAACAACATGGGAAACATCTACGCATTTGGCAAAGGATTACCACAAGATGATAAAAAAGCATTTGAATGGTATTTAAAATCCGCCATGCAAAACTACAAGATAGCTCAGTTCAACATCGCAACAATATACAATGACGGCCTAGGGATAGAAAAAAATACAACCGAAGCATTAGAGTGGGCAAAAAAATCAGCCGAACAAGGCTTTCCTAATGCGCAAACTCTACTTGGAAACATCTATTGCGCCATGAGAAATTACGACTTGGGCCTTTCGTGGTACATGAAGGCCGCAGAACAAAATGACGCCATTGCCTTAAACAACATTGGTGATATGTATGAGCGAGGGGAGGGAGTTCCAAAAGACCTTAATGAAGCTAATTCTTATTATCTAAAAGCAACGACAGCCGAACCCGACAACCCTCTATACACCTCAAGCTATTGGACTACAAAAATTCAGGTCTCTGACAGCCAACTGGACAAAGAGCACGCACTGAAAATCATTAAAGATGAGGCCTCCTCCGGAAGCAAAGAAGCCCAGTGGCGTCTATTTCAAATATATACGGATGGTCTTTATTCGGCAGCAAATGAGAATGAAGCCTTTCATTGGCTCAGCCAAGCAGCCGACCGAGGACAACACTGTGCACTAATTACAATTGGAGACGCACTGCTAAACGGCCGGGGTACGAACAGGGATGTTGTCAGGGCTATTCAATGGTATGAAAAAGCTATCTCACTGGGAAATGCAGACGGAATGTATAATTTAGGAGTAATTTACCTTGAAGGAAAGTATACAACGCCAGACATTCCAAGAGGCTTGAAATATCTTGAGGATGGAGCCCAAGCTATGAACCTACCTAGCCTAGTTTATCTTTCAAAGATATACGGGGATGGAGCATTTGTTAAGCGAGACCCGGTCAAAAGTAACAGATACTTGCAAACGGCAGCAGATAACGGTTCAGAAGAAGCGATCCGAAAAATTGAAGAAACAACAGGCGCAATTCTTTCTTGTAAAATTTAGCCGCCCCGCTCCATTTACTCCGAGCGAATTCGGCTAAAAAATCAAGTACAGGCATATGCCACACCGCGATAGATTATCAAGCATGTCAACGCCGGTGCAAAATTGACCCATTTAACGATATATCTCTGGCCCAGCCTGACTTCTCGTGAACCCTTGCCGGTTGTGGAGTTGTGCCAATAGGGAGAGGGGCAGCCTTGCGTCAGCATGTGGGTCAATTGGGTGTCAGCGTCAACATGGGAGCATGACATCCAATAGCATCCAATGCCGAACGACGCAAAAAGGCCGCCCGCCAAAAGCCTCATGTGATGCTCGAATCAACTCGGCGTCGTCGAGCTTTGCGCCATTCAAAACGCACGCAGTGCAACTCACTTGGCGGAGGGCGGCTCATCAGGTGGGAATACCGTGTTCAAGACGACCGATGAGGTCGGTGACGGCAATGACGCCGCACTCAGTATTGAGCACCTCCATTGGGGTCTTTGAATTCAAACCGAATGATGGTGAAGTCAGAAATAGCTTCGCTGCCTGGACATCGCCCTCGAAGAGTTCATTGGCCGCGATTAGAACGCGGATCAACGCCGCCAGGTTCCTGCTTTCGCTCACAGAAAAATGCCCTGCACCAGCCACCCTCGAAAGCGTGCATTTTGGTATAGCCAGGTACTTACCTAATATTTCGCCGTCCAAAGGCAACACCCCGGCCAGTTGCTCGAACATACTGAATGACAGACAGTGATCTTCAAAATAGTTGACCTCTGCATCTGCCAAAGGAAGGTTCAAGGCCTTCATCGAATGATGTCGACGCCCATGTACTGCTTCAGTACGTCCGGTACACGGATCGAACCGTCAACCTGCTGATAGTTCTCCAGTACCGCCACCAGCGTACGACCGACCGCCAGGCCGGAACCGTTCAGGGTGTGCACCAGTTCCGGCTTGCCGGTTTCCGGGTTGCGGAAACGCGCCTGCATGCGACGGGCTTGGAAGTCGCCACAATTGGAGCACGACGAGATTTCGCGGTATTTGTCCTGGCTCGGAATCCAAACTTCCAGGTCGTAGGTCTTGACCGCGCTGAAGCCCACGTCGCCGGTGCACAGCGCCAGGGTGCGGTAAGGCAGGCCCAGCAGCTGCAGGACTCTCTCGGCGTTGGCGGTCAGGCTTTCCAGCGCTTCCATCGACTTCGACGGCTCGACGATCTGTACCATCTCGACCTTGTCGAACTGGTGCTGTCGGAGCGAGCCACGAGCGTCACGACCCGACGCGCCGGCTTCACTACCAAAGCATGGGCTATGGGCGACAAACTTGAGGGGCAATCGTTTTGCATCGAGAATCTGCCCTGCCGCCAGATTGGTCAGCGGGACTTCGGCAGCCGGGATCAGATACAGATCGGCTTCGCCTTCACGAGCGATCTTGAACAGGTCTTCCTCGAACTTCGGCAACTGGCCGGTGCCTTGCAGCGCCGGGGCCTGAACCAGATACGGCGTGTAGGCTTCTTCGTAGTCGTGCTCGCTGGTGTGCAGGTTAATCATGAATTGCGCTAGGGCGCGGTGCAGACGGGCGATCGGGCCGCGCAGCAGGATGAAGCGCGCGCCGGACAGCTTGGCGGCAGTTTCAAAGTCCAGCCAACCGAACTTCTCGCCTAGGGCGACGTGGTCTTTGATCTCGAAATCGAAGAGTCGTGGAGCGCCCCATCGGCGCACTTCGACGTTATCGTCTTCGTCTACGCCGACCGGAACGGACTCATGCGGTAGGTTCGGGATGCCCAGCAGGATCGAGTCCAGTTCGCTACGGATCGCTTCGAGCTCGACTTTACCGACGCTCAATTCGCCCGCAATGCGCTCGACGTCCGCCATCAGCAGTGCGATGTCTTCGCCGCGCTGCTTGGCGTGACCGATGGACTTGGAGCACGCGTTACGTTCAGCCTGCAGTGCTTCGGTGCGGGTCTGGACGGTCTTGCGCTGTTCTTCTAGCGCTTCGATGCGCGCGACGTCCAGGGCAAAGCCACGGAAAGCCAGGCGATCCGCCACTTCCTGAAGGTTGCTACGTAACAGCTTGGGATCGAGCATATTGTTATCTCGCAGTTTAGAGCACGTCGCTTCGCATAGGACTGGGTTGATCGATAATTCGAACTTGATGTGAAACAGCGATCAGTTGCCCAGAAGCAATCCCAGTTCGATCAAAGCGTTTAAGCCCGTGCTGTCATGGACGTGTGCGTAATCCTGTGGCGTCCACGTCGCAATTTCAGCCCGGAACACTTCCACAGATTTAAATGGCATGGTGGACACGGCATCGAGCATTCCGACGCGTTTGTTGCTCCACCGGTCGAGGTCGTCCAGGCGAAGAAAGAAGGCGTCGATGTCTAGCGCATAGACCATTTCGGCGCGAGCGCTCAGGCATAAAAACTCCCTCAGAAGTTGTAGAGCGGCCCCCTGCCCCCGCACAGCCTCAACCGCCTTTATGTATTGGCTAGCGCACAAGGGGAGCTCGTTGCGTGGATCAAACATTCGCGATATCCGAAGTGAGAAATGAGGAAGACTCTGGAGAGCGTTCGCGAACCAGGACACAGGAAGGCAGTTACGATCAGCGTGCCTTACTGTATGCATTCAGCGCTTGAAAAGCCGGCAAGCTCACATGCTTGCGAAAGCCTCTGCCGGCCAAGATGAAAATCGTGGATTTGCTTTCAAATATGCAGCCATCAAATTCCAGTTGGAAATCACTGAGGATGCTGTCGCCAGGTTGAAGTTTGTTCTGGCTGTCGAACACCGGTGCTTGGGCATACAAGAGAGTTGTCTCAAGGCCTTGCGTTTTGATTTCACGCTCTTGAGATTCCGGGAGCAAGACATCCAACACCATCCAACGGCGGACGATGCAAAAAGGCTTTTCTCCGAAGGTACCAACTGCGAGCTCGATCAACTCATCGTCACCAAGCTTTGCCCCCCCAAGGGGTTGTGCTGGGCCGAACAATAAATCGCCTAGCAGGTCTGTATCCATAACGCTCGTATTCATAAATCTCGCTTCAAACTGCTATTCCCGCGAGCACCAGACCAGGGATCACTTTCCCGATCGCCATCGCCACGGGCGATAACCAGAATGCCTTTTCGCGCCACGTAGCCATATCCGCAGATCGCTCAGTGATAAATGCGGTTCATGTAAATGTTGCCGCCTCCAATCGCCCAACTCACCACGACGTATAGGCTGCCTGCGACGGTTTGAAATAATGAATAACCGTCGATGAAGCTGACGTTCGTTATCCTAGAAGTGCGAATACTCGCCCCCTCTCGAAATCGCCCCGTGGTATCGCCATATATCGTTCCGATCATTACGGGTGGACTGTCGACGGCGGCGAACAAAAACGCGGTAACGGGCACACCGAAATCCTTTTCCATCGCCACAGCGACCTCTGCCGGAATGGACGGGACACGCTGTGGCTCAGTCATCAAGCAGCACGCCCGCAAGGTCAGCCAGGGAACATATTTCGTTGTCTACTCCGCACATCTTGCAGTCCCCTTAACTATCAACATCGAACTGGGCCAACCCCCATTGCGCCCATAGGAATGCGCGCCCTCAAGCAAGGTCAATTACAAAGCCGTGATCAAACCCCGTCCGCTCACCTGGGTAACCTCTAGGGTTCGAGACCACACGACAGCGACCCAGTGTGATGTCGATGGCGCGATGCGTATGGCCGAAAACCCATAGATCCGCTTTTTCCAGGAGCGCATGCCAGCGGTTCGTGTACGCCGCGATGAGATGACCATCATGTTTTCCACCCGCGACCTCAGGAACAGGTGAGTGATGCGTCACGACAACTGTTCTGCCGTCAAAATGTTTGTCCAGCTCCTCAGCTAGCCAATCGTGCGTGGCGTGGTTACGGCCAATCACATCGGTCGGACGCAACCGCCGAAAGTTATCGCCTGTACGGATAACCTGGAAATCATTCATCCACTCCCATGCAATTCGCGTCGCGGCCCCGATATCGCCGGTAGCGGAAAAATCAGTCCACCCAGTGGCGCAAAGGAACCGTGTTTGATGCCAAATAAAAGTCTCGTTTTCCAGGACGTGGACGTGCGGTAAGGCGACTTCCTTCATCTTGCGCAGCGTGTGATCGATGTGGCCACCGTAGAACTCGTGATTACCGCAGACGTAGATGACAGGGCACGCAAAGGCTTCATTTGCCCATGTCACGCCCCTCGCCTTGACATCAATGTCCCCACCCAAAATCACCAGGTCAAAGGCATCGGATGTGGGCACAAAGGGCGAAAACTCGTTGTGCAGGTCTGAGAGCACATGAAGCTTGATCAATGGCCTGATCTCGATTTACAGCTAAATTGAAGGAGCGAACACAGGGCGGCGCCGGATTTCGCAAGCCATCAATGGGTACGCCGAACCGATACCGCCACCAATATAAATATATAGATTTGAGTGGCGGATAGCAAACGGGGCATACAACTCTGTTTTAACGGAACGGAAAAATGTCTGTGCGCACCGCATTCGCCGCAGCGCTAAAGGTCTTGAGAAAAAAGCGAGGACTCACGCAGGAAGCGTTGAGTGGAAATATCACTCAGTCACATGTGAGCCAAATCGAAAATGGGAAAACCTCGCCCAGCCTAGAAGCCATCATCGAGCTTGCCAGAGTGATGGAGTTAAGCCCTGTCGCGCTGATGGCCCTTGTGTGCGCGGCGCAAGATGAGCTGACGGCCAACGAAGTCCTGGAGCTCGCCAAAAAAGACCTTCAGTCAATCTCGCTGCTCAAGGTCGCCATTCCATTGGAGGTCGAGGCAAAGCCGCATCCGGGTGTCGCTGCAGCGGCAAAAACCCGAGAGAAAGTCCAAGCGTTGAGGGAAAAAGGCTTCTCGCAGGCGGATATCGCGCGGGAACTGGTGATGGCGGAATCGACGGTTCGGCGTCATTGGCACCGTCAGGATTAAGCCTACTCGTACTGCTGCAAAACCCTCTGTTCTGACCATTGCAATCACGCCGGCCGCTTTCGGGGTCATCGCGCAACCGCGCCCTACTCTCGCACTTCTGGGAAAAGGCTCAGCACTCCCGCGTACAGAATTTATTAGGAGTTGATGAATGAAGGATCGAACACTCGACTGAGGAGCGTTCTTCTGAAAGACCTCCCACGATCTCATCCACTTCCACACCACGGCCCAGATTACAGGGCCTACCAACAGCACCATTACATAGAACATTCCGTACACACACTCATTGCCCATTGTGAAGCTGGTGTCATTCATCTAGAGGCGGAACGCGAATGGCTAAGTCGGCCATCCTCTCACGCGGGTGGCGTCTTCCTTCTGTCAGGACTTGAGTTCGGATTTCGCGGCATGGAGCAGGAGATTTGCTCACCATTTTGGTGAACATTTTTTAATCCGAACGAATGTTCTATCGTGCCTATCAGGAAGGTTCAGCTGGCAGGTACATCGCTCACCAGCCAGCATCTCGCACACTTACCACAGGCATGGCTAAGATGAACTACTCCAGTGACCAATCAGCAGAAGCCACGGCATTGCTACACGAACTGGGAGTGCATGAAGTGTCCTCAGGGATTTGGGCGTTCACGGACATGCACACCGCGAGCCACGGCTACGTGCATCACTCCCATCAGCCGGTTGCTCTTGCGGCCTACGCCGCCATCGACCCGACGTTCGCAGCCGGTCGCTTTCCCGGTTATATGCTGATCGATCTGGTTAAAAAAGTACCCTGCCTGGATAGCATCGAGTACGCCGCCTTGGCGATGGTCTGCCACATACCCGCTCCGATATGCCCGTCAGCCGTACAACGAGGGGAAAAGTTCGGATTGGTCGCTTGGGACATCGTTAAACAATACGAACTGGATGTCTGCTTCACCCAAAGTAGGGCGTACGGGAGCCAAGGGAGTCACTACACCATGCGGCCCCGCGGGTTCGACCATTACCGCTCAGAGCCTCTCCCTGAGGTTTTGAAAGCGATGCGCAGCTCGTATAGAAAAATGACCGACGTACAGCGTGTGATGGTACTGACGCTGCTGCACCTCTACTCCCAAGGCACTGACGACCTCTATCTGAAGGGAGGCTGCCCAACCAAGATTACGGCAGCTGAAGCGCTCCGAGTTCTCCGAGAAAATGGAACCGCGCTAACGATGTGGGGGCAGCTCGTCACTCATTACGCAGGTTGGTGATACCGCGTGCATTTCTGCTACGCGGCTCAGGGCCTACGCCAGGCACGCCCCACTGACCCTGCCATGTCATGCCTACCCTACAGTGATGACACGCTCTTTATTGGGTGTCCGGCCTCTTCGGCCAATCCCGAGGAATCAGGGCATCCTCTGATAGCTTATTCCACCGCTTGCGAGTAGCAGCGACGTAGCGAGGGTCATCCCCAAAGAATGCGTGCTCGATCAGCAGCACCTGCAAGCCTTTCTGGGCAGCCGTCTCCTTGAACAGGAAGTCGACGTGCCGGCGCATGGCCGAGACCTCTTCGTTCTCCCCAATAGTCGACTCGTCCTCCCCTCGTTGCGGGTAGTAAGGCCGACTGATTTGATCGAACGCCAGAAAGGCTGGCACCGGGGCGTTGATCTCCCCCAGATATTTCTGAAGCGCGAAAGACAGCGCGATGTGGATGGCCAGATAGTTCTCGTCCGACCCCGCGTCATGCAGTCGCAAAACAGCCCCCGAGCCGTCCTCGATGATAGCGACATCCGGTGGCCTGGAGGAAAACTCAAGGTCAGCCCCAATGCATGGCGCGACCGTAGGTAGCTGGGCAAACGCCTCCGACAGATACTGGGAAACTTTACGTTCGGCACGGGACAACAATACTTGCTTGGCGGCGCTGTCGATGAGGGCTTCCAGCCTCTGAATCTGCTCACGCAGGACACTGAGGTCAGCACCCGGAAGCGGTGTGGCCGGATTCATTTCCAGAAACTGCGACACCTTACCCAGCAGGTGAGAGTGGTATCGGGCCAAGCTATCCATCTGCTTGGCTTCATCACTCTGTCGCACCCAGGTCTTGATGCGTTCATCGGTTTCACGCAGCTTGAGGTTGAGGCGAGCTATTTCGATCTGCAGTGAGTCTTCATGTTCGATCAGGCGCGGTCTGACATTCTCAACCGCTACGCTCTCCGATCGAACGATCTTCATGGAATGGCGAATAGCTTCAGAGATTGCGATGCCGCGCTCAGTCGGAGTGTCGCACAACGGGCATGTGTCAGCTGCCGGCTGAAGGTGCTCCGCAATTTTCAGCTTCTCGTACTGGCGTCGGACAGCGCCCTGAAAACCCATCATGTCCTGAAGGGCCGACCGGGTCGCACGGGATTGCCTACGCGCCTTTTCGATGTCACTCAGCAAGCTGCGCCGATTGTCGTACAGATTACCGAGCTCACTCTCATTGGGGTTCGATACGCTTCTGGCATTGATACGCTTGACCCGCAGCAGGGCGGCCTCAAGTTCCTTCTCGGAAGCGTCGTCCGAGGGGAGGTCACACAGGCCGCTGCGGCTGGCATCCAGCAGTAAGCGCATGGCGTGTTTCTTGTAATCGCTGCCCGCTGCCAGGCGAGTCCGCTGCTGTCGCTCCTCTCGCTCAAGCTGCTTACGAAGATCGCGCAGTCGCCGCTCCTGAAGCACGGTGTCTTCGTTCACGACGCTTAAAAAGTACGGCATCGTCTCGATAATCGCCGGGGCCTCATCAGCCTGATCCAACCCATGGAGCAAAGCCGTTTCGTTATAGATGACATCTTTGGGGACGAACATGTAGGCCGTCGCGTGGCGCACCGTTGGACGCCATTTACGGGCGGTCTTGTCTTCAGATGCATCAGACACACCGCCGATACCAAATGCTCGCTCGATGAAGGCTTTCCCCGCATCGACTGTCGTCGCACCTTGTAGCAGGTAAACAGTATTGGGAATAGGCAAATTCCGCCCATTGCTGACGAACATTTTGGTGCTAGTTCCTTGCCCCACAGGAGGGACGAGGCGCGCAGTAATCATTTGCGCGTCATCTAGCACCCATTTCACACCCACAGCGACACTGTGGCGTTTTACGTGAGCTGCGAGCTCGCACTTGCTGGAGCCAAGGCAGTAATCGATGGCCTTGATCAAGGTTGATTTACCGGTACCGGAGGCACCGGTGAAGATGTTCACCTCTCCCAGCCTCAAGTCAAGGGTTCGAACCCGCCCGCCTTCACCAATGAAAAAGATGTTTGAGATATTCCAGCGGCTCATAACTCCAGCCCCATCATGTCGAATACAGTCCGTGTAGTACCAGCCAGGGCGAACCAGCAGCCCAAGCGGTCAATGTTCTTGAAAATTTTCTGGGTGTCCTCGCTCAATTGCTTGGTGAGGACTTTGGGCAATGGGGATGCCCCCAGGACTAAACGCCCCTCGGCATTGACCATGAGCAATTGGCTGAAGCACGCAAACCGAATCGCCTCAGTGACAATATCCAGTGAGCCATTCACTCGATCTGCAAGCCGGATCTGTATGACCGGGCTGCGATGAAGCCACTCCAACAGACCCGTCCTTCGGTCGGTACCCGCAAACGTGGACGCCAGGTCACCTGACAGCGCCAGAGGCAACGCTGCGTAGCACAGCGTGATGTCTGGTGGCGTGTTGCTGCGAGAGCAGTACTCTGAAACGAAGTTAGCCAGTAACGCAGCGCAATACGCCGGATTGGTTTCGGCAAAAATATCGTGAGCAATGGCCATGCTCTAATCCTTGAGATGGTTCAGAAAGTCGACATGCCACCCCACCTGCAGGTCAATGGCCAGTACCTGATAGGTACCTCGCACGTAGTAGTGCCCACTCCAGCTTGGCGAAATCGGCTCAACATCTTTCGGAGCAAGGTCGTGAGTCCAGCGCAGAAGCTCCAGCCCCTTGAATTCGACTTCGGTAGGGTTTAACCCCTCACAGTCCTCTGCCATTCGTACGTGGCGATCTGACCAGTACTCGGCGAGCTTTGCGTCATAGCTTGCAATTTTCGACCGCATCTGGGGCTTATCGACGATCCACTTGGCTCGTTGCTGCGTTGCCCTCCATTGCTCACGGACGGCTCTGGTGATATCGGAGGATTTGCCCCGAACCAAAGCGATCTGACGATAAAGCATACCGTCAGCTTCATAGTCATCTGGATGGTTGACCATATCGAAATCGGCGATAAGTTTTTCGTCATCCAAATGAGCGATGATGGAAGATAGATTGTGCTCCATCTCGCTGCGCTGAATTACCCGATCACGCTTGCCACACAGAGTGTAAACCACCTGCTGATCCCACCACGCAAGCAGGCGCTCGGCGGCTTGGGAACGTTGCTCTTTCGGGAGGAGGTGCAGGTATTTGGACAGCGCCTCAGGGATCCGCCCAACCGTAACACTACCGTCCTGGATACGGATCCGTCGCAGCAGAATCGACCTGGTCGATGCGTCAAACTTGAGAAAAGCCTCACAACCAGCAGCACGCGCGCCATGGGGAAGTTTGTCACCAGCGGCCTTCGCAGCAATGCGCTCATTGACCACACGATTGGCCTCCTCAAGCATCGCCTTGAGCAAAGGCTCTCGATCAGCCTGCGTGTCGCACAGAGCCGTCAAGGGAGAGTCTCTGGGTACGCTGCCCACTGAAACAAGGCAGAAGGTCGTATCGGCGAGTGACACGAGCGGAATGGCGTCAATCCATACCTTGATTGTTTTCCACAGCGCTACGCATGCCAAGGTGACGGGGGGCGGATTTTCTTGGACGGAATGTTTGAGCTGGTACAAGAGGGTCTGGCCATTGGCCTTGAGCTCTAAGTCGTCCAGCCTCTCGATGGCCACCGCAGCGTCATCAGTCGTCTGCGATATCAGAGTCAGTAACGCGAATTGGCTCTGAAAGTAAAATCCCAAAGCGGCTGCCGACGCTTCATGAACTGTGTTTGACTCCGCGCCTTTCATCACCCGAACAAACGCCTCCCTGGTGCAACATTCGACCAATGTATTCGCAAAATGATACCAGAGTGCCATCTTCGAATCACAGGTGGTTTAGGCTTCAGGTGAGAACGAAAGTCGGCCAGGCAACATGAGAAAATACTGGGAGTAGTTTTCTTTTCAATCTTCGTTGCGACAGGTACCCAGTCAATGATTGGGACACCAGGTTGGCGTGCAGGAAAGGGAACACCACTGAAAAAATCACGTCCCTAACTCTGCCGTCTGGAGGATTAAAGGCAGGCCTTTGTGACACGCCCTCTGAAATTTCGCATTGTGTGCGCCTGCAATCCTCTGAGCCTCTTACCGATAGCGCTGAGGTCATTCAACAGCACGACTCACTTCCCTTCGACTGTAACCATGGCGATTGCCACGCTAGGGTACCAATGCTAGGCTGCGCGCCAATGGTACCCGGTAGGTGCCAGCCGTCCACACAGGCAAAGCCCAGCACTATCGTGATTGTTGCAGTACCCAACCTGAACCCATTCAGGTGACCTCGTAGTGGACGCCAGGCACAGCTTTGGAAGCTGTACATGCACATTTCTTTTAGCGACATCAAGCAGGTCAAACTTCTGGCCAAGCAGCTTGAAAGCACCTACCCAACCCTGAAACTCGGCCAACGCCTCGACAAGGCGGCTGCCCAACTCCTGGGTGTTCGGGATTACCATGAAGCCAACCGCCTGTACGGCAAATGGCTCATGCTTCATGTTCACTTATCCGCTGACGCATCCGGCGTCAGCAAATGTAGCTACTGCGAATTCAGCTTTGCTGCAGATCTCAAAGAAGATCGTCAGGCACACCGCAAGCGTCATGAGCAGGTTCTTGAAGCATGCGAATCCCTCGGTTACGTCCCCGGTAACTACGTTCAACGCGAGATCATGAAGCGCGATGGGCACGAACTCTTTCACAATGGCCAAAGCATGGAAGAGCGAATTCAAGGCGTGATACTAGTGCTTCGCGGCTGGTTTGACCGCTCGCTGTTTGACGCCATCTATGGTGACTACTGGCGCAAGCACCCGACCTTCGACAATTACGTGGCCATGATTCAGGACACACTAGGCAGAACGTACCATGAGCTGTTACCAACGCTGAAGGACAGGTATGGATACATTCCTGGTGAGATTGAGACAGGCAACAGCTACTGGTATCCAAAGACGAATCGTCGTTGATGTGGGTGCTGTTACGGCTATAGAGGAGTGAGAGAGAGGCTTCGTCAGGGTGACGAGGCCTTTTCTTTGAAAGCTGATTGGCATTCACCCTGAATAACCTTGCTTCACAGAAGCTTCGGCACTGCCAATTGCCCCTGGCTTGAGAACTGCTCAAACTTTTTGGGCAAGCATCCTACCCCACCTGACCTCGTCCCAATTGGAAATCATGGAACGATTCATCCGAGCGACGATATCGTAAGGCTCAAAGTCAGCTTCAAACATGGCCGGTTGAAGCCGGCAGCATAATGGGCAAGCGCCTGATTCGCTGAATTTAAGCTCCGCCGCCGGATTGAGGCAAATTGCTCACAGCTTCTGTGTGTGTGTTGGGAGGGGCCGGTGCCGGATATTGGCTTTGGAAATTGCTTGCTTATGTCCAGGCAGGCAACGACTTCATTCACAGCCCTAAGTCTTCCGCCAACGTCAACTCGTGGATGTCCTCACTTCCCTGCGCAAACAGGATACGCCTCAACTCATCTGTCAGATCAGCCCAGCCGAGGCCAGCCTCATAACCCCACAGGTAACCAGGATCCCTCAAACGCTCCCTGGTAAGCTCACGGATCAGCCGAGAGAGGATCATCATTACTGAATGGCGTTCTTCGGGGCATTCTTCGCGGCAGCCTTCACTGCCATCTGTGAGGACGAGGTCGGCATGCATCTGCCTGAAGCAAAACGTGCTCGAAGATAGAATCGATCGAAGGTGTGCCTCTATTTGCGATTCATTGAAGTGCCCCCGGGCCGCGTTCCAGATAAGGGATACCTTCTCCACTGGGAAACCGGAAGCACAAGCCAGACAGGCGTAAATTCGATCAGGCTCGGCCCGCATCAAAAAGTCAAAGCCGTAAACCCTGGCGTCCTTGTATTCAAAAAACGCAGGCCAGCGACCCACACGAAGCTTTGCGTACGTTTTTTTAGGTTTCACTCGCTCTGCCTCATCACCACAAGATCTCACAGGGATCGCACGCGTAACCGAGGGCCTCAAAGCCCCATACACAGAGACAATTTAATACCTCTAATGAATTTTTTTGCTGATTGTTCCGCAAGCTGATCAGGCAAAGATGACTCCTTATTCACCGAGCCACTGAGGGCTCTATAAGTCCTGCATGCTTCCAAAATCCTCGGCGTTACCTCCGGGTCGGAATCCTCAGGGCACTGCTCAGCCATTTCATGAACAGCTGTCTCGTACTTTTTCAGCGCTTCCCTTGGCTCATCAAATCCAACACCGTGAAGATGACGTAACGGGTCGGTCTCATCAAGATGGTTTATTTCCATACCTATTTCACCCTCACTAAAAGTCTAAACGCATGCGCTTGAATCAACGCACAAAGATCCCTACTGCATCTTTGCCGACGATCACCATGAGCGCTGGCAATCCTTCAACGCTCATCTGGCGATGCAGGGTGCTCAGCAAATTCTCGTCGAGCTCACTCGGGCGAGCCGGACACCCATCGGGATGCGAATGCCATTCGCCCACGTAATCCACCATGCCAGCAGTACGCTTATGCACAACCTCAAGCGCCTCTGCCTGGCCTTCTTGCCCTCTGATGAAATGACTCGGACTAGCCTCGCTGTCTGGCGGCGCCGGCAGAACGTCAACGATGACAATCGTCTTCGTTTTCAGATCCGTGACGCCGAGGATTGCGCCACCCGTTTCGTTCGGCAGGGCCATCTGCCGAGCGTCGTACAATTTTTGAACCAGTGACTCGTCATACCTCACCGTCCAGCCAGATGATTGCGCCGTATGCACTTGCGCGGTGTCGATCTCATGAGCAGTAACTGATCCGGATGAGTCATCTGATTCCCAGACACAAATCCTTGCCTGCGGCTTGGCCACCGATTGCCGAAGCTGCCTGGAAAGAATTCCGGCATGACCATGAATGGACTCACCCGACATCCTGACCGAAATGTCACGGCAGCCACCGCCCACCCAGCGATCTCCCAGAGGCTGGGCCAAGTGCTCATGACCCCACTCGTTTTCCAGTATCGCTCGGTAGTACTGCCCCTCCAGACCATCGATGCGCTGAAGCCTGTCCTGATCTTCGAGAATCATCACACTTGAGAGACCTGAAGGTGTAACGAACAAGCTCACCGTGCGCGGAGCTTCCGGCCTATGGGCGAGCTCACGTGGTACCTCCAGCGTGGTCGTGACATCCACCACGATTTGCGCAGCGCTCAATGACGAGGCGATCTCCTCGGTATCCTCAAGTATCCCTTTGGCAATCGCCTTGGGTGGATCCCAGTTCGGAAAGATCTCGATCGCCAGATCCCTCACGACGTTGACCTTTGGCCGGCCAATGAATAAATCGAACGCCACATGGCGGCATAAATTGTGAGGCAGCACCCGATCAGGGTCTATGAACGTCCACTGCCCCCAGCCCTGGCGAATCCATAGATCAGCCAACACGCTACCTAGGGCCCCTACCCCGGCCAGGACGCCTTGGATGTCACTGTTCTCCTCAGGTGTGCCCGATAGATCACGAGCGGCTTTAGCTGTGAGAGCCGTCCGAACTTCTACTGACAAAAGCGTGAACGCCCGCCAGGCAGTGCCGCGAGCTCCACCGATGACGAAGCTACGGTGACTCACTCCTTTAGAATCGGGCGGCGCCAACATATCCAAGGCCATTGCAAGGTCAAACAGAGAGACGTCCAGCATGTACCCAGCTACGTCAAAACGTTCCGCCTCGCCGTCGCGTACGCGCGGAATCCAGACAGTAATGAGGACACCTTGTCCTTGGGCGGGCGCAGCAGAAACACCGCCTTCAACGGCGTCATAAACGGTCGTATGAAGTGACTGATAGAGGTCACTGCCCCAGCAGACGAGTTGATCGTGCAGATCACCCAAGGTCTCTGGATAGCGAGCCAACGTTGGCGATCCCACAGGATTAACCACAATTGAGACCATTCTGACCATTTTCGACTGGTCGCCCGGCTGGGTGGGATCGGCCCGCAAGATGATCGAATCCCCGACATCCACTTTGCAGATGGTCAGCGTATTGCTACCTGACTTTGCGTAATCGGCATAGTTGGAAGGCAGGATGAGCTGGTAAGGGCTCAGGTAAAAAAGCTGCTCAAGCGGCTGGTCATTCCTGTGCAGCTTCAACAGCGCAGACTCTCGCAACCACCAGAACATCCGAGCGATGAAACGCTCCGGCGTCCAGGTTCGCTCAACCGTTGACCAAACACGGTCGTACAGACAAAGCATCCTGGCCCCGCCTGGAGACGGTGGGTGCTGGTGCGACAGCACAGGGAAATCTTTGCGCAGCGTATAAACCACCACCGGGACGCGGTAGTTGGGGTTCACACCGACCGCCAATCGTTCGCGTCGCCTGATTCCGGCGAGATTGCCCGAATCCACCGTACCGTCCCCGGCATCAATGACGATGTATTCGCTGTTTATCTTCCCTGGCTTGTCCTTCCTGATTTCTCGAACATCGGTGTAGGGGCAAGCCCGCAAGGCTTTGAGCAGTGCCTGGGTCTGGGGATAGAGTTCATCCTCCTTTAACCCGGCCCACGCCTCACCAAGTTCGTAGTAATCGATCATTCGCATTTGCCTGCGCGTGGCGGAATCGAAGCCGCTACGGAACTCGGTACCGCTCCGGCAAGCGCAGCAGCAACGGCCAGCAGTTTGACTTTACCATCCGACCGAACCTCGAAGTCCATGCAAGCCTTGTCGCCGAGATCCCCCGTGCAAGAGAACCAACCATCGACTTCGTCCAGGATGGACTGATACTCCCGCTTCGCCCGAATGCAGGGCGGGTCACAATCATCGTTGAGAATCTCAACACTGCTGGAAACGATCGTTGCGCCATCGCGCGCCTGGCTCAGTGCGTGACGGGCATCCCGGCTAACCTTGGCGTTCTCACCCTTGCCCGACCAGCTGTCCCACGAAAGCGTGTGCCAGGAACAGTGATGCGGTGCCAGGAGCAGATCATATTCAAGCACCTCGGGCGTGGACTCGTAATGACTCCACATCCGCTCCCAGATCAATACCTCAGCGTCACCGCCGACAAGGAATTTGGTTTTGGTTTGCGAGTAAGCAGACGGCGAGATCTGAATATTCATGATCACGCTCGACTCGTTTTTCGTCAGCTTTTCTTCAAGATCCGCATCATCTTCATGCGGTGCCGGCGCAAGCAGGTGCGAGGTGAAATACGGCGAAAGGTTTTCACCCGCGATTTGGCTGAAAGTCTGGCCGGCTTTAACCAGGATTGGGGCCAGGTCGTCAGTCTTCCCTTGGTTGTCTTCACCCATG
>Ga0302167_10000312_pt1 | contig 24647 bp, 23 predicted proteins | sample I_Fen_N1_1_FD_193496 | JGI IMG/M metagenome (GOLD analysis project Ga0302167, IMG submission 193496) | Peat permafrost microbial communities from Stordalen Mire near Abisko, Sweden - I_Fen_N1_1 | ecosystem: Environmental > Terrestrial > Soil > Wetlands > Permafrost | place: Sweden: Abisko...
TCAGTCAGAAAAAATTATTGTACAATTTTAATCGTTCCTTTTGGATGATCAGATGAACCGTCTTTTTTCAAGATATTTGAATAAATAATATTCTTATTATAATCCTGAATGTTGACAACATTTACATTAATTTTAGGCTCATACCAATAGACCATAAAAACATTGTTCGCAACTTCTGTCACAGTATATTCAACGGTATCAATGAGTCCTTTTACTTCACCTTTCATTCCGACAAATGACATCGTTTTATTATCTTTAAAATCTAAAATAAATTGAGAGGTTCCAAAATTAACTTCAACTTTTCGTCCAATTGCGGGATAAGGTGATCTTAAATCCCAATTCATTTCGCCTAAGAAAACCTTAGCTCCCATTGCCAATTCATCTTTTCCGGGAAGATTAGGATATTGAGTTACCATGAAATTGACAATTGCGTCTGAAGTTTTATTTTCTGTGACTGCTTTTTTATAGTTTTCAAGATAATTTTTAACAAAATCCAACGAGCTTGGAGAAAGAGTCAGTTTTGCAAAATGAGAAGGTACAACCTGTGTAGGGTTTAATGCTTTCATAACATCAATTTGCCCGATCCATTCGTCAATAGCTTTTTGATTCTGAGTATCTGCCATCCAAAGATGAGAGTCTACAGAAACTGAAATTCCGCCTACAATTGTTTTCAATGATGGAATCCAAAGAAAACTATGCGCTGAATCATCAAAGTTCTGTTTTATCTCGATTTTATTTCCTTCCAAATCAGGAATTGAATTTACCGCTTCCGGAACAATAATTTCTGAAGGAGCATCTTCTTTTAATTGAGGTTTCCAAACTGCTAGTTTATCATCTTTTGAAGCCGAAATAAGATAAGCTGTCTGTGCTGTGGAAATAATTCTCACATTTGGAAAAGCTTTCTTAATGACATCCAATCCGAAATAAAAATCAGGATCGCTTTGAGAAATAAAAACTGTTTTTAGATTCTTTCCGGTTGCTTTTATTTCCTTGACAAGTTCCTCAGCATATTTCTTTTGAAACTGTGCATCAATGAGAATTGCATCTTTATCTCCGTAAATGATCGTTGAGGTAATGGGAAAAATCGCTTTTGAACTTGGATTATAAACTTTAATTTTTAGATTTCCGGCAAATACGATGCTTACAAAACCAAATAAGACGATTAATGATAATAATTTCTTTCCTAACATCATTGTCTCTTTTAATTAATAAGCAGCTGTAAAACGTTCGCGAATATGGTTATTTTGCTCTAATTCATCAACCAAAACTACCGCAACATCCTCTACTGAAAGAATACTTCTTCCCTCTTCATTTAAAACAGGAGTTTCCAAAGAAGTTCTGTATTTACCTGTTCTTGATCCTACATTTGCCTGATTCATTTCGATGGCAGGGCTGAAGAATGTCCAGTCTAATGTATTATTTTCTTTGATTTTATTTAAATAATCTCTGGCTGCAGTTGCTCCCGGCTTATACGCCTCAGGAAAATCCGGAGTATCAACAATCTGAACTCCATCTGCAATGTAAAGACTTCCTGCGCCACCAACTGTAATAAACCTTTTAACGCCAGCTTTTTCAACCGCTTTCTCGATGTTTTCAGAACCTGTAAGAAAATCGTTGTAAAGATTTGGATTCGTCCAACCTGCATTGAATGTGCTGATAACCGCATCGCTTCCTTTTAATGCTTCTGACAGCTCATCTATGTTATTTACATCGATACTTTTTGCAGACACTTTATCATTCTGCTCCACTTTAGACGCATCTCTTACGATAGCTTCTACCGCATATCCTCTGTTTGCTAATTCGTTTACGACTTGAGTTCCTACAAATCCTGTTGCACCAATTACTGCTACTTTTTTCATAATATTTATTTTAAATTAATTGTAATAAAATTTGTTACATTTATAGATAAAAAATTTTAATCGAACTGATCAGTGAATTGCTTCAATGACTTATCTCCTAAAAATTTTACTACCAATTGATCTGTTTCTACAAACAAATCATTCAGATGATTATTGATTTCACGGCCGACACTACAAATAGGATTCGGATTATTATTCTTTTTTCCTAACACTTCAGAATTTTTCACTGCTGAATAAATTTCAGAAATCGTTATAGAATCTGCACCTTTTGAAAGCTGGCTCCCACCCTCTTTGCCCTGTCTGCTCGTAATTAAACCCGCTTCCCGAAGAACGCTGATCTCTTTACGAACAACTGCCGGATTTATATTGATGCTACCTGCCATCCACTCAGAAGTTAGCCACTCCTGCGGACTTTTGGCCAGTAAGGTCATAATATGTATCGCCGTAGCAAATCTTGTATTGTTCATCTTAATTACATGGCAAAGATAGACAAATTTTTAAATGTAACAAACATTATTACAATTAAATTTTTCTTAAAGAATTAATTTATCTAAATCCAGCAATAAATAATTGATATTCTGATTAATCGTTCGAGTAGCCGACTGCATTTGATTCAACATTGCAGCCCGATTATGAAGATCATCCGCTCGGTAATATCCTCCATCACTGAAAATTACCGACTGATCGGCTTCTGTTTTACTATCATCAAACTGATAATGTAACCACCTTTCTTTCATGCTCTGAATAATAGAATGGGTTTCTTTATTCGAGAACTTTTTCTCAGTGTACATATACCAAATGAATGGCGGAAAGTTCGGAGATTCCAATTTTTCTTTCCAAATATCTCTTAATAGGTTTCTTGAATGTACAAATTCAACCTTTTTACCTTTCGGATTTAATGTTGCCAAACCAAAACCTGCTCCCAAAGCTCCACCACCAATATCAATTGCACTGCTCCATGCGTCATCTTTTACGATTCCTCCGGCTATAGATGCTGCCGCACCTGCAACAATTGAATATAAGATCAGTTTATTACTCTTTGAATCATTAAGATTATCAACATAATTTCCAATTTGAGCAACGCGTTCACCTTCACAGTCGAATTCTGCGGCTACAGCGTCCAATTCGGTCAGGGAAATGGTTATTTTGCTATTAATCCTCGTTTTAAGCTGTAAAACTTTAACCTGAGAACTCAAAGAAGAATCTTTTTTAAGTTCCATAATTTGATGAACCTCGTCCAGATTATCCAACGCATTTACAATCAAAATACTCTGGTCAGAAAACATTGGTTTAAGATCTTTATTCGCCAATAAAATAGAATCTGAATTGTATGAAGGTAATTTATTAGAATAGTTATATTGAAAAGGTGCTTTACAATAACTGTCTCTTAGCGTAAGAATGTTCTGTTTTATAGCCTGATTTTTCTTAGAAACACAGGAAGTTATTAAGCTAAAAACAGTAAAAAGGTAAAATATTTTTCTCATTCAATTTTGTTTTATTAATAATAAGAGAGATTTCTCCTATCGTCGGAATGACACACCGCAATATTGAAGTTTTATATGAATACGAATATAACAAAATAAAAAAATTTACCCGAAGTTCAGGTAAATTTTTAATTTATATGTAAGGTAGGATTACTTAATTCCTAACAATTCCACAACAAAAACAAGGGTACTGTTTGGTCCAATCTCTTTGCTAACTTCTTGTTCTCCATATGCTAAATGTGCAGGAATAATCAATCTCCACTTGCTTCCTACAGGCATTAACTGTAATGCTTCCGTCCAACCTTTAATTACTTTATTCAAAGGAAAAGAAGCCGGTGTTCCTCTTTTTACAGAGCTGTCGAAAACTTTTCCGCCAATTGTAGTTCCGTGGTAGTGGCATTTTACCATAGATTTAGGCCCTGGCTTTGCACCGTCTCCTTCGGTAATGATCTCATACTGCAAACCGCTCGGTAATTGCACTACGCTTTCTCTTTTACCGTATTCTGCCATATATTCCTTACCATCGTTAAGGTTTTTCTCTGCTAATTCTTTTTTACGCTTAAATAACAAATCTGCTACTCCCATAATTTAATTTTTTACAAAGATAAGATTTTGGAGCGGGAAGTTTAAAGCTGGATGATGGAAGTTTTGGAAGCTCGTAATTGCCTCAATTCTAAACATCTCCAAAAATTCAAATAAGATTAATATTATTTTAACGTATATCTCGAAACTTGGCGTTATAATTGGATTTTAAAACTAAATGCCAGATCCACTAAAATATAATAAGAAATTTGACCAATTGTCGGACGAGGAAAAAGAACTCCTCGAAATCAATAAAAAAAGCATTACCGATTTTGTTGAGCAGTCTCCATCAGTAAGCGATGTTGATTATGCTACCCGAAATGCTCACGCAAAAACCTACGCCGTTGCAAAAGGTGAATTTTTAATTGATCCCAATATTCCCGATGAGCTGAAACAGTTTTTTGATAAGGAAAAATTTGATTTAACGATTCGATTTTCCAATGCTCATTTAAAGGTTAAAAATAGTAAAAAAGATATTCCTGCTTATGGATTTTCCGTCAAAATAAAGGATGAAAACGCACAGTTGCTTGCCAATTATCCGTTGGTGAATTTCCCTCTATTTCCAATTAATTCTGTAAGTACTTTTTTGAAATTATTTACTTCAGTTAATCGGTTTTTCATTAAAAAATGGAGTTCATTTTCATTAATGATACAAATATTGAAAGTAATCCCGTCTACTTTTACAGGCTCGTTTTTAAAGAATATCATCAAGCTTTTACTTCATAAAAATGATTTTTTCCTTTCTTTTGATTATCACTCTGTGGGAGCTTACCGATTGGGAGAAAATATGATCAAAATAAAGCTGAGTCCAAAATATGTTGATAAGAATTTCGGAAAGAAACTAAAGGTTAAAGATGCTATTAAGAGTTATTTTCAATCTAACGAATTTGTTGCTGATATTTTAATTCAAATTTGTTATAATCTGGAGGATCAACCGATCAATAAGCTAAATGTTGAATGGAGAAATTCACCTTTTATAAAAATCGGGGAAGTAAAAATTGAAAAAAATACTCTGCTTGATCCACGTTCTTGTGAAAACGAAATGCTTTCTTTTAATCCTTTTGAAAGTAAAGCTTTCTTTCAACCTGTCGGAAAAATACAGAAACTTCGGGATGAAGCGTATAAAGTTTCGATGCAAACGAGACTTAAGATTAATAAGTTGTTGAAATATAAGTAGGTGAATTGTGAATTTTGCTTCGCAAGTGAATGGTCAATTTTTAAATTCGAGTATATTTTACCTTGTTTTGTCATTTCGACGACAGGAGAAATCTATTATTTTTAACGCAGAGTTCGTTAAGTTTTTTTTAAAATAATGACTTCCACCCTAGCCCCGATTGGAACGACATCCTTTTTGGCTGCGGCGGAGCGAAGCGGAGCCGTAGCCAAAAAGATACAGTGGAAAGCGGGATTAAGCTTCTAAAAAAAATTCAAATAAAAAAGGCTCTACAATTTGTAAAGCCTTTCTATTTTTTAATTCTAATTGATATTATTCTTCAATTTTATCTTTTTCCTCGTCTTTATCCGGGAATATGATTGATAAAAGAACCGAGATCACCAATACTCCACCCACAATTCCTAATGAAACTGGTGATGAAATGTGTATCCATGGTGCAATTAGCATTTTAACTCCAATGAAAGATAAGATAATTGCCAAACCATACGGCAATTTGCTGAACATGTGAATGAAATTCGCCAATAGGAAATACAATGATCTAAGACCTAAAATTGCGAAAATATTCGATGTATACAAGATAAACGGGTCATTTGAGATCGCAAAGATCGCCGGAATTGAATCTACTGCGAAAAGTACGTCAGTAAACTCGATAACCGCAACTACAACCAAAAGTGGTGTTGCCATTTTGATTCCGTTTTGAACGGTGAAGAACTTATCCCCAACATAATTATCTGAAACTTTCCAGAATCTTTTAATCAACCTTGCACCGGCTGTATTGCTGTAATCTTCATCATCGTCATCGTCACCGTCTCCCCAAGATTTGATCCCCGCATAAATAAGAAACAAACCGAAAAGAACCATCACAATATTAATCTGAACAGCTTTTCCGAAGATATTCATTTCAGGTAAATAGGTTAAATTAATCAATCCAACTCCTGCAAAAATGAAAATCGCCCTGAAAATCAATGCTCCGATAATCCCCCAGAAAAGAACTTTGTGGTGAAGATGTTTTGGAACTTTAAAGAACCCAAAAACCAAGATGAATACAAATAAATTATCCACCGACAACGCTTTTTCGACCCAATATGCAGCTTGATATTGTGTGAATTTCTCTACTGCCAATGCATGACTTCCCGGACCTAAATCTGAGTTATAAACCCAATAGACAACTCCTGAAAACACCATAGACAGCGAGATCCAAACAATTGACCAGATCGTAGCTTCTTTGGAAGAAACCTCATGACTCTTTTTGTTGAAAACTCCTAAATCCAGGAGCAACATGATAACTACTGTTATCGCAAATCCCCAAACCAAACCAGGGTGAAGATCTATAATACTTGTATTTTGTCCCACTTTTTAATGTGCTTATTATATGATAAAAGCAATAACTGTATGATGTACAATTATTGCTAATAATTTATTTTAATTTAAATATGTAATTAATGCTGTTCAATTAATAAGTTTTGGCTAAAGCCAATATTGATTTTTCTTATTTTGAAAACGGGCTAAAGCCCGTTCCTATTGAACCGAACTCAATTTATATTTACAAATATTTCTGCTGAACAGTTTTAATAGTTTCTTCTAATTTTCTGTCTGCTGTAGGATCTCCGATCGCGTTGAATTTCCATTCTCCGTTTCTCTTGTAGAAAATTCCCATTACCATGGCAACGTGACCTTTGAAAGAAGCATCATTTGCGATGTCATATTTAGCAAAAACTTCTCTTACATTTGTCGGAGTTCCTTCGTAAATTCTGATCGAAGCAAAAGGAATCGTTCCGAAATCCTGACCTCTATAACTGTTTAAAACCAATGCAACATGCTCTACACTAGCATCTAACTGACTGAAATCAACAGTAATAACTTCGTTATCAAGACCGTCATCTCCATTTACGTCACCTGTTAAATCATCGCCGCTGTGCTTTACAGAACCGTTTTTAGATTTTAGGTTTCCGAAATAAATTACCTCAGTAGAATTTTTATTAGAATCGTATAAAATACAGCTCCCGTCTAAGTCTACCGCCTCTCTTGTAACTCCTCCGAAGAAACCTTTTTTCTCAATTGCACCCCAGTTGATCCCAACACAAGCCTGCGTAAGAGCTGTACCGTTTTCCTTCGTAAGGTTTATTCTTTGACCTTTTTGTAAGTTAATAGCCATCTTTTTATGTTTAGTTGTTTATTATTTGTTTGGGCAAATTTTGCCTTTTGCCTTTTGCTTTTCAGCTTTTTATTAATTATTTAAATTTAAATTCAACATCGCGCGAAGAATATTCGTTTCTTCATTAATGTCGAATATTTTGCTCATAATATCTACACTTTCGAGATTTCGGAGATAGTCTTTCAAAACATTTGTTACCGCCTCTGGTAATATGCGTTTTCTTTCGTTGATCGTATCTTCCAACTGTTCGTTTTTTCTTCTCAACTGATTAATAATTGAGCTTTGGTTTGATTCATTGGGTGTAACATCAATCTTTTCAAGAATTTTAGAATCAATCATGTACATTTTCTTTTCTTCAATATTAAAAATGAAATGATCATCCGACTGAAAAACCTTAAAAAGTTCATACTCATTACCCGTAACAATGTAGCCGCATATAAAACGAACTTTAAAACCCTGTATATTAAGCCTTCCCAGCAATTTTCTTTCGATTGAATAATCCAAATACTGATACGATGGAACTGCACTACATTTCAGCAACTCTTCATCAACACTAGATCTGTAAAACTCTGTTGCATACTTTTTATAAAAATACAGAACATTGTCCCACTGCACCCGAAATTTATCTTCTGTAAGATCTTTATAAAGGCTTTTTAACTGATTGGAAAATACACCGCTGTACATTTTCCTGTCGGTTTCAAAACTATCTGCTCTGCCTTCCTCAAAACCCGAAATATATTTATTATTAACATCAATTTCATTAATTACCGTTAACAGATCATTTTCTTTCTGACGTTTAATTTTCGTCAGCAATTCTATTAAACTGTCTGTATATTGGAGATGAAAAAGCTCAAGTTTACTATAATCCAATCCCTTATTTTCCCGAAATAGATTGTCGATAATATCTGTTTTAATATAAATCGATATAATATCAATATTTTCAAAAAAATTCGAAAGAAGTTTAAGCTTCGTTAATCTTCTTTTACTCTGAGATAATATGGTTATAGCTTCATCATCCACCTTTATACGGTATTAATTATCCTCTGACGTTTGCTTTTAGTTCGTGCTCCAATGTCTGTAGATCCTGATCCAGCTTTCTTCTGCCTTCTGCACCTTGCTTTTGGATTTGTTTCACCTCGTTCAAAGTACCGATAAGTTTCGCAGTTGTTTCTCTCAATGTTTCTACAGAAACGATCGTTTGCTCGTTTGCTCTTGCTACGTTGATTGTATTCTGACCCAGACGTTCTGCATTTTTTCTTAAAATTTCTTCTGTTGTAGCAGAAACTTTCTGTTGAATCTCAATATTCTGCTGCTGTCTGTACATCGCAACCGCCAATGAAAGCTGATTTTTCCAAAGTGGCAACGTTGTCGTTAAAATAGTTTGCGCTTTTTCAGCGATAGAAACGTTGTTATTCTGAACCAATCTGATCTGCGGAAGAGACTGCATCATGATCAAACGAACCACTTTAAGATCCGCCAATCTTCTGTCTAATCTCGCGATAAAATCTCTCTTATCAGCAATTTGATAATCCTGATAAGTCTGTGGAGCAGCTTCCATTTGAGCTAATTCAACTCCAGCTTTTTCCATTCTCAGGTTTCCGACGATTACCAATTCTTCGATTTGCTTGATGGCATTTACATTACTTTCAAAAATAGTCTGCAAAACAGCATTATCCTTGGTAGAAGTAATGATTCCGGCATTTACTTTATAAGCGATTTGATCGATATTATTAACGATCTTGTCATATTTTGTAAATAAATTCTCGATCTGCGCCACGATACTCTTCATGAACGGCAGTTTGCTTAAAAAGCTCTTGAATTTATTTTGATTTAATTCATCTACATCTACATAATTAAGCTCCAACAATAGATTATTGATAAGCTCCCCTACTTCTCCGGAATTTGATCTTCTTACATTTCCTAAGAAACTATCACTCTGATTAGAAAGTGTTCTTTGAAGATCAGCTCCAAAATTGACGATAGATCCTGGGTTAGATTCATCGATAGAATCCGCAAGAGTCTCGTATTTTTTACGTTCCTCAATCTGTAACTGAGTCAAATTTACATTTCCATCTCTGTCTACAAGCGGAGCCGGAGGCATGCTTGGAGCTGCCGACTGAACCGGTGTCGGAGGAGCCATCGGAGTAGGTTCGAATGTCTTTAGAGGTTCAATAGATCCAAGCGGATCAATCGGTTGATTTTCTTGATTATCCATGGTAAATTATTGATAGATTGATACAAACTTGTCAAGACCGTCTCTTTGTCCGCTTCCTACAGCTTCAAATTTCCACTCTCCGTTTCTGTTGTAGATTCTTCCGAATTCTACGGCAGTTTCGATTGAGAAATCTTCATCTAATTCATATTTTAAGATCTCTTCATTCGTTTCTGTATTAAAAATTCTGATGAAAGAATTTCTTACCTGTCCGAAGTTTTGTTTTCTGGATTCAGCTTCGTGAATCGTTACTACTACTGTAATTTCTTTTACAGCATCATCAATTTTAGTTAAATCGATTTTAATTTGCTCGTCATCACCATTTCCGTCACCCGTCAAATTATCACCTGAATGAATCACCGCTTTGTCCGGAGACTCAAGGTTGTTATAAAAAATAAAATGATTATCAGAAACTAACTTTTTGTTCTCGCCCAATAAAAATAAAGACGCATCTAAGTCAAATCCTGTTCCTGTAGACGTATTATTGGTATCCCAACCTAAACCTACAGTAAATTTAGGTGCGTTTATGTTTTCTCTTTGTCCTTTTTGTAAGTTAATAGCCATAATATAATTCAGTTTGCGTTAAAGTGTTTATATTGTTTTCGTATTCTTTTATTAAATGATAATTATTGCTGATCGCAAGTTCTAGCAAATTATCCATATGTTCTTTTGTTACTTTAGACGTAAGATACTCAAAATTACTTGAATCCAGACCTAAAATATATTTTACGATCCTTGTGTTGAACTGGAAACTTGGCTTCACCATTACTTCTGCAACATCTTTTACATCTTTCACGGTGTAGTAATTGAAGAAGTTTTCAATTTTAGGATCCAGCTCAAAATTCATCAATTCAGCGTAATACATGAATAAAAAATCTGCTTTTACATCAAATTCATCCAAGATTTTATTCACCGTATATTCGTGACTTCCCGTAATTTTTATATCGTCTATAAAAATACAAAGTTTTCCTCTTAAAAAATCTTTATCAAGATAATAAGTATCATTGGCAATCAGATTTTTACGGTCTTCAAAACTTAAATTCCCGTAATCTGTTGTATAAGTATGATTTCTATTGATTTTTGATAAAATACTCGACTTTTTTCCTTTCTGAAATAAATAAAAATCAAGATATTTTTTAAAATAAAAACATAAAAAATTAGAAGCCGTCGGAATCGCCATGTACGGACTTGGCAACACTACTATTTCTTTATCTGTATTTAAAATTTCTTCATGCTCCGAAAGAAATCCGTCAAATAATTCTTTTGCAAATTTTTCAGCGTACGATTTATCGCCATACTTGAAATAGCTGTATTCTGCGGGCGAAAAAGTAAACTCATCCGCCGAATGAATGTGGTGTAAACTGTACCTTTTATTCATTTCTATTAGTTTTTTAATAAATATGCATTAAAACCAAAATCCTTTGCACCTTTGTAATCTGCAATCGGATTATCTCCGATATGCAAAATCTGATCCATCGGCAGATCCTGATTTTTAACTCTATTTTTTACCTCCTGAAAAATAAGAGGATTCGGTTTAGAAATATTCAGTTCATCAGAATAAATATGGAAATCGATATACTGATCCAAATTTTCATTAATCAGAAATTTCCTCATCGTTTTTCCCTTGATAAATCCTGTATTACTTAAAACATTAATCGTCTTTCCTTGATTCTTAATTTCATCAAAAAACTGATGTAAATTTTCGAAAATAACAACAGGTTTATATCCTAAAAACAACTCTTCACTTTTCAGATAAAAATCATTTAGTTTTTCTTTATTTATTTGTTTTAAATCAATATTTAAAGATCCTAAAATCAATAAATAAATCTCAAAAGTATCGATATTCCCACCCAACACTTCATTGATATTATTACAAAGATCATCATAATATTTTACGACTTTCGAAACTTCTTCAATCGGTTTATTTACGTTAAAAAATGAGGAGAACAGCTCAACTCTTTTTGCTTTAAATTCAGGGTGAGATTTTATTAAGGTAAGCCACAAATCAAAAGAAAAATGTGAGTGATTGTGGATGTCTATATCTGTTTTCAAAATGGTTTAAGTTAAAAGTTTTTATTTAGCTTTTCTTGAAAAAGATGTTTTAAATGGTTATTATTTGCTGTCATCAATTCGTGTTTAAAATTTTCAGTTTTCCCAAAGATAGAATTTTTCTTATTAATGGATAAATGACTTCTATGTTTTAAGATATTTTTATGATTTTCCGTAATCGAATTTTATTTTTAAACTTGGTATTTGTAATACAAAATTTTTGTTTTAACGCTATGATCGCTAGGTTTCGCTTAATTCTTTGAAAATATTTTTCGTTCGCAAAGGCACTCCGTTCAGCAAATGATAGCAGAACGGCTTGGCTGAGTGAAACGCCTTTGCGAACGAAAAATATTTTCAATCATTTCAAAAAAATCTTTGTGAGCTTTGCGTTAAAAATAATTTAACAACAACGTATTTTATTTCTTCAATTTTTTGTCGTTTGAAAAAAATTAAAAAAAGTTTTTGTCATTTAAATATTTTTTCTAATTTCGCAACCGATTAACAATCAACAATGTCAACAAAAATGATAAATATTATAACTTTAAACAATCCTATCAGAGCTGTGTTCTTTGGTAGCACTGAATATTTATCTAAATAGCATCGACCTTTATAAAATTAAAATATAATTAAAGGCCTATCTATCCAGATAGGTCTTTTTTGCTACCCAATTTCCAGCTTTTTACATTCGAAAAACTTCTGTTGTTCGGTGATAAAGTATTGGAAATTTTCTTTTAAACGCAAAGTTTTACATCAACGAATAAATTATTCTAGGGAGCAAAGTATGGCGACAAAATCGCTGATGAAGGCAACTTCTTAAAATCAATGAAATTGATTCAATCTTTGCTCCTTTAAATTGGAATTAATTTTAATAAATCTTTGCGTTAAAAAGCAAAAAATTATCACTCAACTTTATTCCAGAAGTTTAAAAATCAACAATTTAAATTTAACAAAATGAAATACAACACACGAAATATAGGGATAATAGCACACGTCGATGCCGGAAAAACAACACTCACGGAAAGATTGCTTTATTACACAGGAATGATCCACAAAATTGGAAACGTAGACGAAGGAAATACGACGATGGATAAAGACATTCAGGAGAAAAACCGAGGAATCACCATTTCATCTGCAGCTATTTCCACACAATGGAAAAAGGATAATAACGTTTTTAATATCAACATTATTGACACTCCGGGACACATTGATTTTGCCGTAGAAGTTGAACGTTCTTTAAGAGTTCTGGATAGTGTTGTTGCTGTTTTCTGTGCTTCTTCAGGAGTTCAGCCACAAACTGAAAATGTTTGGTTCCAGGCAGAGAAACATGGAATTTCAAAAATCTGTTTTATCAATAAAATGGACAGAATCGGAGCCGATTTCTTTGCTGTTTTAAACGAGATCAAAACTAAACTGAATGCAGTTCCTCTGGCTTTACAAATTCCAATTGGTTCTGAAGATAATTTTGAAGGAGTTATTGATTTAATCAAACAAAAAGCTTTGTATTGGATGGATGAAAATGGTGAAACGATTATTGAAAAGGAAGTACCTGAAAATTATAAAACAGAAGCTGATGAATTCAGATTAAAATTAATGGAAACATTGGCTGAGTATGACGAAACCTTCTTTGAAGTTTTTATGAATTCTGAGACTCAAATTTCTGAGGAAATGATGATTGAAGCTATAAAAAGAGCTTGTCAAGCAAGAGCAATCGTTCCTGTTTTATGTGGTTCTGCTTTTAAGAATAAAGGAGTTCAGCCTTTACTTGATGCGATCGTAAGTTATCTGCCTGCTCCTAATCAACTGGTTTCAATTGAAGGAAAAAATCCTGCAACAGAAGAAACTATTGAATTGGAAAGAAATGAAGAAGAAACTTTTTCAGGATTGGTTTTCAAGGTTGTGATCGATAAACATATGGGAAAATTGGCGATGGTAAGAATCTATTCAGGAAAAATAAAATCCGGAGATACTGTTTTGAACGTGAGAACCGATGAAAATTTCAGAATTTCGAGAATTTTGCAAATGCAGTCGGATAAAACGTTAACCATTGAAGAAGCAAAAGCTGGCGACATCATCGCTTTAACAGGAATAAAAGATGCTAAAACAGGAGATTCTTTATCTTCGATTCAAAGGCCTGTAGTTTTGGAAGCGATTACAATTCCGGCTCCGGTTATCCGAGTTTCGATTGAACCTAAAACGAATGCTGACGAGAAATCTTTTGGTTTAGTTTTAGCTAAAATTCAGGAAGAAGACCCTTCATTGGTTGTTGAAAGAGACAAACAAACGGGTGAAACTTTATTGAGCGGTTTGGGAGAATTACATCTTGAGGTTACTTTAGAAAAGATCAGATTGAATCATGGAATTGAGATCAATCAGGGAAAACCTAAAGTTTCGTACAAGGAAATTTTAACCGAAACTAAAACTCATAGAGAAAAATTGGTGAAACAAAACGGAGGAAACGGGCAATTTGCCGATATTACTTTTGAAATCGGACCTAGAGATCATAATGAAATCGGGTTAGAATTCATTAATAAAATTAAAGGCGGAGTTATTCCTAGTGAATTTATTCCTTCCGTAGAAAAAGGTTTCAGAGAAGCAATGGAAAACGGGGCTTTCAATGGATATCCTTTGGAAAGTATGAAAATTACGCTTCTTGACGGTTCCACTCACTCCGAAGATTCGGATGCTTATGATTTTGAAATTGCTGCAAGAGACGGCTTTAGAGCAATTGCAAAACAATGCAAACCGAAATTATTGGAACCTATTATGCAGATTGAGATTCAAAGTATTGAAGAATATACCGGAGCCGTGACTGCCGACATCAATAAAAGAAGAGGAATTATTACTTCAATTGATGAAAGGTCAGGCAGAAAAATTTTCACAGCGGAAGTTCCTTTGGCTTCTACTTTCGGATATATTTCTGATCTGAGAACGCTGACGAGCGGTAGAGCTTCGATTAGTATGAAATTGTCGCACTATGCTTTAGTGCCTGATTTTATTTCAAATACATTAATAACTTAAAAAGCGAGGGCTGTAAATTTATTTTGCAGTCCTTGTTTGGGTTATAAAGTGAATGGTCAATGGTGAATTGTGAATTTTTTCTCTCGCGGATTTTATTTCCCACAGATTTCACGGATTTGCACAGATGTTTGCGTTTTATTTCAACTTCCAACCTCCAACCTAATTAAACCCTCAAACTCTAAAACACTCCACCTCTCCTACTTCTCAGGCATTACTTTGTAAGTCGGGTCATCCTGGATGTTGACTTCTATGATTGCTTCTGCGTTTTTCAGCATTTTTCGGCAGTCTTCACTTAAATGTTTTAAATGTAATTTTTTATTTTGCTGGGTGTATCTTTTTGATAATTTATCTAAAGCATCGAGGGCACTCATATCAACGATTCTGCTTTCTTTGAAATCTATGATGACTTGCTCGGGATCGTTTGCTGGATCAAATTTATCCGTAAATGCTGTTACAGATCCGAAAAATAAAGGCCCATATATTTCGTAATATTTTACCCCTTTTTCATCAACATATTTTTTTGCTCTGATTCTTTTTGCGTTATCCCAAGCGAAAACCAATGCAGAAATGATAACTCCAACCAAAACTGCTAACGCCAGATTATGTAAAACAATGGTTATTAAAGCAACCGTAATTCCTACAAAAATATCAGACTTTGGCATTTTATTGACGATTCGGATGGAAACCCATTGAAAAGTACTGATCGCTACCATCATCATAACTCCAACCAAAGCTGCCATCGGAATTTTTTCGATAAACGGAGCGCCAACCAAAATGATAATTAAAATAGTAATTGATGCAATGATTCCTGACAATCTCGCTCGAGAACCTGCATTTAAATTGACTAAAGTCTGTGCTACCATTGCACAACCACCCATTCCGCCGAAAAAACCGTTGGTAATATTGGCGATACCTTGTGCAACAGATTCACGGTTCGTACTTCCTTTGGAATCTGTGATCTCATCAACCATTGATAAGGTAAGAAGAGATTCAATCAACCCAACTCCTGCCATAATCATCGCATAAGGAAAGATAATTTCCAATGTTTTTAATGAAAAAGGAATCTGCGGAATATGAAAACTGGGAAGGCTTCCGCTGATGCTGGCAATGTCTGCAACCGTCTTTGTATGAATATTAAAACCTAAAACTATGGCAAAAACAATTAAAATTGCGACAAGAGAAGCCGGAATAACCTTTGTCATTTTAGGAAAAAAGTAAACAATGGCAATCGTTAAAGCAGTCAAACCCGCCATAATATATAACGATGTACCTTGAAGCCAACCTACAATTCCGTTGCTATCTGTGATTTTGAACTGTTCGATTTGAGCCATAAAAATAATGACTGCCAAACCATTTAGAAAACCATACATTACAGGTTGTGGAATTAATCTTACAAATTTTCCGAGCTTAAAAACACCGACCAATAATTGAAAAATACCTGCAAGAACAACGGTGGCGAAAAGATATTCTATTCCATGAGTTTTAATTAAAGCGATCAAAACTACAATCGTTGCTCCCGCTCCACCGGACACCATTCCGGGGCGACCGCCTAAAATTGCGGTTACCAATCCCATCATAAAAGCTGCATACAAACCCGTCAAAGGAGAAAGACCCGCTAAGATTGCAAACGAAAGAGATTCCGGAATCATGGTCATGGCTACTGTAAAACCAGCCAATAACTCATTTTTGTAGTTTATTTTTTTGGAAAAGTCGAAAATATTGAGATAGCTATTCATTTCAACGCAAAGGTATGTACTTGAAATTATTTAAACAATTATAAAATTTGGCTCTATAATTTTATGTTAAAATATTCAACAATAAAGCTAAAAAAATGATATTATTTCACTAATAAGTGTGTTTATTATGTTTCTTTTTAATTGAAATTAAATTTTTAACAATATTTATTAATTCATTTTTTGGTTTGATTCTTAATTTTTATATATTTGAATGCAAACTAATTGATCAATTTCCATGAGTGATTATAGGAGTTATTCAAAATATTTTTTCGAATAAACCCTTAATACATCAGGAAAAATCAAAGGTTTAAAACTAGATAAATAAAATTGCATGAAAGAGCTTTAATAGGTAATATATTATTCACACTTATAAAAAAAAGGAAGTTTGAAATAGGTATATACGGTTTTTATTAAGCAAATGGAGTGAGAATTAAAAAGAATCATGGTATAAATTTCCAAGTATGCAGGATTCTTTACTATAAAAACTACCTGAAAACAAAAGATCATTAGACATTAAATAATGATTTTAAGCAAACCATATATTTAATTTTTGTATTAGATAGAGCCCAAGTTGGCTTTGTACTATTTCAAATAAGTTATATTCAAACTGTTCTTCATTTTATAAAATTGAACAAAGAAACAGAGTATAAAAAAACTCTTTTCCGAAGAAAATAATATATATCTATTCATTCTTTTAATGCACATGTTTAATAAAGAAATATTTATTTAAATAAATGTTATACAAAGAAATACATATAGGAAAGTTCATCAAAGAAAGGGTTATTGAAAAAGAAATTACAATAGAAAGAATTTGTAATTTTTTAAACAAGGATGAAGATTTTGTTGAAGCAATCTATACAAGCAAATCTGTGGATACGGATCTTCTTTTGAGATGGAGTAAATTATTAGAGTATGATTTTTTCAGACTCTACAGCTCACACCTTATCTTATACGCTCCCCCATCTGCTGTAAATAAAAACGCTCATAAATCTGAAAAAATTCCTTATTTCAGGAAAAATATTTATACTCAGGAAATTAAAGAATTTATTATTAAAAGAATTACTTCTGGAGAAATGACTCAGAGTGAGGTAATTAAAGAATACTCAATTCCGAAGAGTACACTTCACAGATGGCTACAGAAAAGCGACGATACTAACGAATAAAAAAAAGCCTGATGCGCCCAAATTACACAAAAATCTATCAGGACATGCTAAGACTGGAGCATCCTGAAAAGTTAAAAGATCCAAAAATACAACAGCTTATTAAAAATCTTAATACAAGTGAAGATGTATTAAATTTTAATGAAAGATTGTTTGAACAGTCTAAAGAAGCTCAAAAGAATAATCAGAAATTAAAAACTTATGACAAGAAAACGATGCTCAAGCTTTTGCAATATCAAAAAAAGCATGGTTTTTCTACAAGTTATATGTCTCGAAAATATAAAATAAGCAGAACCACACTGGCAAAGTGGAAAATAACTTTTGAAGAAGAGTTTGAAGCTTTAAAATAAAAAAAACTGATGGATTAAATTTCATCCGTTTTTTTATTTCACATAGTATCAATTCAACAACAAGCATTTTAATAGTAAAATATTCAACACAATCGAAATTTTAATTATCATATTTCAAACATAACTAATTATCTGCCGTAAAATCAATGTAAAAATGGTTGAATTTTTGCATCAACACTATACTTTAGTCTTAATAATTATATACTTCTAAAATCTAAAGTTAAAAATACACATCAATGATTAGTTTCATTAAGAAAAATATTTTATTATCAGTTCTCTTAATTTCAAGCTTAGTGCTTTGTCAGCAAAAAGAGCTTCAAGAAATCGACAAATTATTTAAAGCCACAGAAAAAAGCAGCATTGAGTACAAAGCCTTGGAATCATTTAAATACGCAAAGAAGGCAAATATTTTAGCCCTAAAAACCGGAGATTCTAAAATAATTGCAGAAAGCTACTATAGATTAGCACTTGCACTATCGAGCTTAGAGCTACAAAAAGAAAGCTTAAGCTACATACAAAAGGCCTACAATCAAGAATCTACAAAAAACAATATTCTTTTACAATCAAAATTAAAAGAACTAAAATCTTATGACTATAGTTCCTTAGGACTAAAGTCTGAAGGTTTGCAGGAATTATTTGAAGCCAAACAAATTATTGAGAAACAAAAAGATTCAGAATCTGTAAAGCAATTGGCAAAAATCTATGGACAAATCGGAAATTATTACTACTATGAAAATAATATTGACTCCGCTTTTGTTTATTATAAATTAAAATCTGACCAATTAAAAAAAATACCCGAAAAAGATATTTATAAAAACAAAGCTTACCTGTACAACTATATGGGAAAAGCATTTTTGAAGAAAAAAAATACAGATTCTTCTTTATATTATATTCAAAAAAGTTTTGAATTAAAGGAAAAGTATAAAGATCCTTTACTTTTTGCAGAATATACTTTACTGGGAGATTATTATTCTGAACAAAAAAATTATCCGAAAGCATTGGATTATTATTTAAAATCTATTCAAAATATGAAAGAACAATCTGTTCTTCGTACATACTCTCCAGAAATTTACAAAAAAATATCAGAAATGTATAATATGCTGGGAGAGCAAACCAAGTATAATGAATATGAAAAAATATTCTCTGAAAAAGAAAGTAAAATGCTTACAGAAAGAAATAGGAATACAGAATATGCGCTGAATATTATTTTAAAAGATAAAGCCGATGAATATGATGAAGCTCAACAAAAAAATTACATATACATCGCTATTGTTGTTTTATTATTATTAATTATCTTCTTTTCCCTTTATAAATTACTCAATAAAAGCATAAAACATAAAGAAAATATTATCTCAGAAGTAACGACTACTTTACAGAATAAAGAGGAAATCATTACTCAGAAAAACAATGAAACAAAGCAACTGCAGCAAAAAGTAAATGATTCTTATCTAGAGGTAACAGAATTAGCAAAAAATAATGATCCTGCATTCTACTTCCGTTTTCAGGAAGTTTATCCTGAGTTTCAGAAAAAACTTTTGGAAATAAGCCCTACCTTGAGAACAACGGAGCTCATACTTTGCGCTTATACATTTTTAGGATTCACTATTAAAGACATTGCAGACTATACTTTCAAATCTGTGAACACAGTTCGTAACAGAAAACAAAATTTGAGAAAAAAATTTAATCTACAAACTGAAGAAGATATGGGAATTTGGTTAAGAAATTTAATTGATCAAAAAACTGAAAATTAATTTAACAATTTAATAATCAATGACTTAAACAAGAGTAGTATATCAATGGTATACTACTTTTTTTGCTTTTTCATGAATTTTGTTTCTATTTGCATCAGTAAATCAGTTGGAAAGTTTGATTAAAAAACATTAAACACAAATGATGGAAAAAATAAAAACACAAAGAAAATTAATCTAATTATTTCCTAAGATTTACTAAAAAGTAAAAATGAAAGAAAACTTACCGTATTGAGTCCCAAGCCAAGACGGTAAGTTTAAAAAAGCACAATGATGAAAAAAAGTATCAGCAAAATGCCCCAATTTTTTCTGATGCAATTCAAAAACACACAATGATGAAATTAATAGCAGAAAAAGGATAATATTTCTCATCCAAATACTTATCCTTTTGCTATTAATTTTTTATTTTCAAGAGCTTCTAAACTCTCTAAAAATTCTATTTACTATATTTTCAATATAATTATTTTATTTTTGTAATAATCCCAAAAAAAAATTATACAACTTTAAGGGGCGAAAGTTAGTATGATCAAAAAAAATATTTTTATACAAAACATTATAGCATTTGTTGCTATTTTCATTTCAAATTTCATGTTCTGCCAAAATCAGTTCAAAGAAATAGATCATTTATTACAACAGGCAGAGCAAAGCCGAAGAGGGTTTAACAATCTTGATCAGTTAAAATATGCTAAGCAAGCCAGTATTTTAGCGCAAGAAACAGGAGATTCGCAAAAAATAGCGGAATGCTATTACAATATTGCGCGTGCTTTATCTTTTCTGGAACTTCAAAAAGAAAGCTTCTCCTATATAAATAAAGCATCTCAGCAGCCTTTTGCGAAAAAAAGTAAGCTCATACAGGCTCAACTTAAAGAAATAAAAGCCTTTAACTACTACAGTTTAGGGTTAAACTCACAGTTTAATAAAGAATTACCAGGTATTGTAAGGCTTTTGAAAAAGGAAAATAGTAAAGAAGCAATTATTTTACTCCAAAGAACTTACCTGAATATTGGTTCAACAAAACCCGATTCCGCCAAATATTATTCTGAATTATGCTTTAAGGAATTAAAAAAATTACCTGAAAAAGACACCCATTTAGAACTAGCCGATTTTTATAGATACAAAGGCACAGAATTTCAGGAGAAAATACCGGATTCTGCATTTTATTATTATCAAAAAAGTATTCAGATAACTCAAAAATATAATGATCCTGTACTTTTTTTTAACTATACGGCATTTGGCGATTACTACTCCAGTCAAAAAAAGTATCATGAAGCAATAAGCTTTTATGAGAAAGCGATTCAAAATATAAAAGAGGAAAATATCACTCCCTATCATTTTGTAAACAATGATCTTTATAACAAAATTTCAGGTCTTTATGGAAAATTAGGCGAAAAAGATAAACAGAATGAATATCAGGCTATCTATTCAGATCTTCAAAAAAAATTATTAACTGAAAGAAATAAAAATATAGAATCTGCGCTTAATATTCTTTTAAAAGACAAAGAAGAAGAATATAAATCTTCTGAACTTCAAAAGTATATATTAATCTCTATTGGTATTTTAGCACTTCTTGGCCTATTCTTTTTTATTTACCGGATTTTAAGAAAAAATCTTAGACGCAAAGATATAATTATCAAAGAGGCTACCTCCACTTTACAAAACAAGGAAGAGATAATTGATCAGAAAAATTCTGAGACCCAAGAGCTTCAGCTAAAAATAAATGATGCTTATACTGATGTAGTAGAATTGGCAAAAAAAAATGATCCATCTTTCTATTTCCGCTTTCAGGAAGTGTATCCCGAATTTCAAAAAAAGCTATTGGAAAACAATCCAACTTTAAGAAATTCTGAACTTATACTTTGTGCATACACATTTTTAGGGTTCACTATTAAGGATATTGCGGAGTATACTTTCAAATCTGTTAACACAATAAGGAACAGAAAACAGAGTTTAAGAAAAAAATTCGGTATGCAAACTGAAGAAGACATGGGAAAATGGTTAAGAAATTTAACTTCCAAGAAAGAACAATAAAATTACACATCTAATTTCCAGACAGTTAAGTTAAAATAGTATATAAATGGTATGCTATTTTTTTTATGTTTTCATGATTTTTGCTTCTATTTGCATCAGTAAAATCAATCGGAGATCTGATCATAAAAACTTCCGAACACAAATGATGAAAAAAAATACTTCAAGTAAAATTGATCAGATCCAAGCGATAGAAATTAACACAAATGAAAAACTTACCGTATTAAAATTCCCAAGCTAAAACGGTATATCAAACACACAATGATGAAAAATGAATAGCTGAGAAAGGGTAATATTCTCATTCTTATATTGCCCTTACGCTATAAAAAATGAAAACTAGTATATCATAATAAGGTTTTGACAATAAGGCTCTAAATTATTTATTTAGAGCCTTTTTTATGATGAACATATCCAAGAATTAAAACTATCAAAACTTCTATCAAAAAAAAAATTTATCAGAAAAAATGAATACAAACAAAAAGATTTATTTTTTAAAATTTTATATAAAGCATATATTTTATTTACTGTTCAATAAAGTTTATAAAATACTGAATATTAGTAAAATTAGAGGACATTCAATTATCTAAACATAAATTATTCAATTGATTATCAATAACATAAATTAAGATAGTATCTAAATGGTATATCTGTTTTTTTGATAGTAAAGAAAATTTGCTTCAATTTGCATCAGTAAAATTAATCAGACAGTAAGAGTAAGATTTATTAAAAAAAACACAAATGATGAAAAATTTATATCAATGAATAATGCCCCCAATTTTCTATGATATAATTAAAAAAGGTTAATCGTAACAATTATTAAAAAACTCTGATTTTTATTTTACCAAACACAAGATGAAAAAACATTAAATGAAAAAGGGCAATATAAAACATATTGCCTTTTTCTTTTCCAATGTATTAATTACATTTAAAACATTCAATTTTTAATATATTTTCAAAAAAGCCCGATAAAATAATTATTATCGGGCTTTTGTGTTAAAAGGTAACTATCAAGAAAAGTACGGGGCATTCGTTTGCCGGAATCGAACCGGATAACCTTGTTGGAGTTACCAACTTCGTTATTCCTCCCCTTTGAATGGTACGATGGAACTTTTCTCTACGACACTTTTATTTTTAAAGAAAACAAGGCGATAAGCAAAAAGCGTAGTCGTGCTCTAACCAACTGAGCTACTCTTCCTATTTAAATTTTGTGTTTTGATATGTGGAAGAGACGGGATTCGAACCCGTGACCCCGTCGTAATGAGCGAAGTAACGCTATTCTACGGCACTTGTTTTATTTTTCTATTAAAAAAGAGGCAAAAGACGGGAAAACCTTTATTATAAATCATTTTCAGATTTACTTTGGAGTTGAACCAACATCATAAGATTAACCGAAGTAAGTTTTCTCTAACGGCACTCTTTATTTTGTTAAATCAAGGTAAAATTGCAGAATCTTTCAGTTCATTTGCTCTACCAACTGAGCTACATTTCGTTTACAACAGAAAAGGCAGGAATCGAACCTGCGACCGAATGATTTAATATCGAAGTATGATTCTAGGACGACACTTGATTTTTATATTTAAATAATTTTAAAATCGAGCAAAAAATTTGAAAGAGGCTTTTTCAATTTGGATTCGAAGGAACTCTTTCTTACGGCATCGATTATTTTTTTAAGTAAGGTAAAAAATCAAACAGAAACTTACTGACAGAGCGCTACCATTTACGCCATCCCGATTTCCGGGAACAGGACTCGAACCTGTATTGCTGTCCCCAAACGAAGAAATTCTGTTTTACGACACTTACTTTTTATTTTTCCATTGGGTTTTTCTGTATTTTTTCCAATTTCTCTGAAATTTAATTTCTTTTGAATTAATTGTTTCATAGCCATGTGGAAAACAATAAGAACATCCCATATCGTCTCCATATAAAATTCTGGAAACCTGGACATTTGAAATTTTCTTTGGAAAATGAATTAATCCATATTCATTGATTCCGAAAGCTTGTCTTAATGACTTAAATTTTTTCATAAGTATTGAGCATTTAACCTCAATACAGTGCTTCTTTAAGACATTTTTTATAATTATTCATGGTTATTGTTTTTTGTTGTAGCAAAGATATTGCTGTAGTGCGCATTCTTTTTACGCAGTTAAAATTTATTTTTTTAATTTGTTCATTTTACCTTGAAGCAAAAGAAACAAAAGTTCAAGACTTGGAAACTCCGGCTAAAAATTTTAAAAACTTCCTAAAATCTCCAAACTTATACCTTGCTTATTCCAACGCCCGTTCAAACAGTGGATATTCTTTTAAATTTCTATGGGCTTATACATCATATCATCAGGGTATGGAAAGGTATCAGTTAAGCGTCTCATAAAAATTAAATAATTTCTTAACTCATTAAAAAAGTCTTTAAAAGTTCCAATATCTCTATGTTTATACGCATGAATTGCATTACGCTTATATTGTATTTTCTTAATCCATTCAATAATATTAAGCCTTCCTTGTTCATCCCATATTTTTTGTATATCTGAAGGATAAATTTCTTTGTCAAAAAAAAGTCTTAGTTTTTCAAGCATTAAAATATCTGGTTCAATTAAATTACCTTTTGCATCCTCAAAGCCTTTTAATGATGTTTTAGTGATTGTGTGTTCGTATTCATTATACCAAACCGATAAAAATAATTTTAATACCCCTTCTACTAAACTACCTAAAGTTGTCCATGCCAGTATAAGAGATCCTTCCTCTTCTTGAGCCTTATCACATTTAAATAATTTAAGTGTTCTAGCTAAAGATGCTTGCCAATCAAGTCTAGATTTTGACATTAAATCAGAAGCTTTTATGGGCGCCCAACCATGAGAACTTTTCCAAAAGTTAGCTAATCCTTCGGTCAATTTAATTATTCTTTCTATTATTTCTTCATCCGAATAATTTAATACTTCTTTTTCATCCATAAAAATTTAAATTTAAAATGTTTTATTCCTAGCCCCGATGTTCTATGTTAAAATGCAAATTATTCAGGTTAAAATTTTAAAGTTTTTTTTGATAATCCGGTTGATAATTTATTTTATTCTTTACCACTCCAAAACATATTCTTAGAAGCT
>Ga0302167_10000317_pt1 | contig 24433 bp, 26 predicted proteins | sample I_Fen_N1_1_FD_193496 | JGI IMG/M metagenome (GOLD analysis project Ga0302167, IMG submission 193496) | Peat permafrost microbial communities from Stordalen Mire near Abisko, Sweden - I_Fen_N1_1 | ecosystem: Environmental > Terrestrial > Soil > Wetlands > Permafrost | place: Sweden: Abisko...
TTCAAATTGATATATTTATGTAAAAATAATCAAAAAAATATGAAAAAGAATAAATATTTTTAGAACTCTGAGTATCTGTTTAAAGACTCCTGCAAATGATTGCGGATGTCATCAACTAAGGTTTTAGGTTCCAAAACAGTAACTTCTTTTCCGTAAGAGAGAATTTCCTGCATAAAGTCGTAAGTAGGGTGTAAGAAAAACTCAAAAAAAGTTTCTTCAAGGGTTGCTTTTGTCTCTTGTTGTGACTGGTGAAGCGGAAAACTTTTAATATATTCTCCCTGATGTTTAGTACATTTAAGAACAATTTTCTGAGGATTTTGCTCCGTTAAATTCATCACTCCGAAAGCATTTTTAAAATGCTCCCTGAAATTATAACTATGCTTTTCACGGAATTTATTTTTATCAACATCGAGATAATTAATTCTGTCTAAACCGAAAGATTTCAATGCTTTATCCTTAGTGTCAATCGCAATAAGATACCATCTGTCTTTGGATTCTTTCAACGCCAAAGGATGAACTTTTCGGGAAGTCATGAGTTTATTTTTGTAATTGTAATGCTCAAAAGTAACGACTCTTTTATTACGAATAGCAAAGAAAAGATCATAAAAATGTTCTACTCCGGTCGGTTTTCTAGATTCAAAAAAGATGAAATTGGAGAAATCCGGATGAAGATTCAGCGCGTTACTTACCTGAAAAGATTCTAACAATTTTTGGTTGTATTCATCCACTTCCATGATCGGTCGACTCTCGATATAATATCGATTGTCACCCTTCTTTTTGTTATGAATGGAAAGATTAAAAAGGCCTAAAATCTCACGGATATCCCTCTGCAAGGTACGGATAGAGTAGCTCTTAATATCCGCATCCTGAAATTCAAAAGAGTTTAAAAGATAGTCCTCCAGCTGCGAATACGTTGCCGGAGAACTCTCTAATCTTTTTATAATTAAGGCATATCTTGTCAGGTAAAAGTCTTTTTTCATGAATGAATTTTATAAGACAAATATATGGGGTTAATGCGACAAAAGGTGTCGTGTTTTATTTTTTGTGGATAAGTTTTAAAGTTATTAAATTTTCAGGAGATCTATCCTGAATACAAAAAGACCACTTCTGAAAGTGGTCTGAATATTTATTTAATTTCCTTTATTTTAGAGAGTTCTTTTAAATTAAAAATAATATAAAAAAAATGAAAAATTCCTAAAAATGAATATAATGAAGCGAAAAAGAAATGTCCATAATCGGTTTTAAAAATGTTGTAAATAATATTTGCTATTATAATTATTAAAAACGAGAAGAAACATGATTTGACTATTTTTTTCTTTAAAATAAAATCCTTATAAATAATATAAAAAAACATAAAAAGAATAACAGGAACTATAACAATGAAAGCCAGTCCTATAGCTTGTAAAATTACTTGTAATAAAAAGTAACTTCCAAATAGTAAAAGATACAAAATTTTAGATTTATTAATTTTAAAAATACTCTGATTAATAATAGTATAAATTGTCACGATCGAGGCAAAATAGAAAGGCTCAATAAGAAAATTTTGTAAAAAAGTTTGGTAATAATTTAGAAAATAAGTATTACTCAAATAAAAGAATAAATATTCCAATATAAAAGAAATAGCTATAGAAATAAATAAAATCAATATTGTTTTAATAATTATTTTTTTGGATATCGTCTCCATAATCTTTTATTAGGTTCTTTTGGATTTTTATAAAAACTGTCATTGTTACCAGTAAAAATACTATTTTTTTCTACTTCGTGTGCGAAAAATATACCATGAATGAAAACAGATGCGTTTAAGCCGCCATATTTATCTTTTTTAATTAAAAGTTTATTATCTTGCTTTAACTTTATTTCAGAGCTATAATATAAAATAATGTCATCTCCACTTTTGATGCTTTCGGGTTCTTTATTGTCTCTAAGAGAAATAAAAAAATCATCAAAAAATTCACTTGTCTGTTGGTGATAATCTTGAGTAATCTTTTTATTTTTTATTACAGCTATTCTTAAGATTTGATTTTTTATATATGGATCTACTAATGCACCATTTAAACCCTTTCCTTGAAATTGTGGTTCTCCTTCAGCAGCTGGATCAGGACCGTCATTATTTTCTTTAATTTGCATTGATTTACTCCATCTCCAATGAATGTGTACCGCATGAAACGAACCTGGAGTAGAACCTAAAACACCGTCTTTGCCTATGCCCCACCAATGGATATTATCCCATAATATTGGCTGGTCGGGATTCAATCCTTCTGTAATTATTTCAGAAACAAGAGGCTTTTCAGAAGATGAAAAGACAATGTTCTCTGGAGATTTTAGATTTGCAATTCCTTTAAGCTTACTAGGAGGTATGTCATCATCTCTGAATAATCCAACCGCATTTTTAATTTTTTTCTTACTTTTTACTCTATCATAAATAAGAGCCGTTTGTGGGTGTGAATCATTGGAAGTAGGAAGTTGAGCATATTTATTTATGGCATAAGTATCTAAGTTAATATATAATCGATAATCTACTCTAAAAGATGCTACATAATCTTCTACTTTTTCAGTACTTGAAGGAATATTATAAATAAGTTGTGTTATAGGAAATAAACGAGCCGCTTTCAAGCCGCCACTAGGTTCATGTGCTGGTTTATCACTATATTTGGTTAGAATAAATTTTTGGATTACATATAAATATCCACTTCCTTTTCCAAATAATTTGTTTGTAGATTTGAAGGTTACTTTTAATTCTTTTTCTCGATCAGTATTATATGTGTTCATATTAAAGCCGATAGAATCCATTTTATTATTTTCAAGTATAGGATCATAACTTTTATTAGGGTCTAAGGGTTTTAAAGTATCATTGTCTACCTGAATAAAATCTGGAGGTCCTAATATCAAAAATTTAGGTTCATTAAAACCATTTTTTTTGGCTATGGAACCCGGAAAAGCATAAATACCTACGACGCCTATATCGTATGCCATTCTGAACCCAGAATTGTGTATATTTCTTAAAATAATCCCTCCATGAGGAACAAAACCCGGACCTACTTTAATTTTTTCTTGATTAGGAGTTTCATAATAAACTTCACCTCCTGTTTGATATGCATCAAAATCAAATTCCCAAGAAATATTTTTTGTCTTATTATTTTTTTCTTTTTGTCTTATATAATGAGTTTTTTTTTGAGGCTCTTTCATTGTATTAAAAATTAAATGTTAATATTTGCAAGTGTCATCATCACAATTGGCATTTGGGTTATAGTTTAGTGCGGAAGGATCTGTACATCCCCAGACAAACCATTTCTCTTCTGCTTCAAATTGCAATTTTACTGGTGATGTAGAAAAAATATGTTCTTGATGTTGTTCCGTTTGTCCTGTTCGATTATTTTTTACTGTTAAAAGAAGATGAAAAGCACCACCGTGTAATGAACAACTGTCACTGCTTCCGAGATTGACAAAATTTTCAGGATTAGCTATTTCCCAAGCCGACCATAAATAGGAATATGAACCTTTTTCTTCCAAATTGCTTATTATTGCTTTAATTTTTGTTTCTTCTCTAAAAGATGTAATATCAAACGAAATATTCAGACAAGCAGGAATTATTTCAAATTTTTCCGCATGATGTCCGTTTTGGTGAATTACAAACGGAGTTAGATGTGTCTGAAGTGTATTTTCACCAGAAAGATAATATTCAATGGTTGTAGACTCTTCTTCAGCATCATGATGATCTTCTTTTTCGGCCTCTTGTAAATATAGACTACAGATCATTTCATATAAATTAAAAGTATCAGTTTTACCAATTGTATTGCCTAATAAAAATTTAATTAGATAATCATTCTTTTTCTTTTGTATTTCTTCATCGGAATATAATTTTTCTTGAATTTTTCTTTCTATTGGTCTCCATCTTATCAAAATAGAGTTTATTACACCATAACCATCTATGAGAAATTCTACTAAACTGTCTTTAACAGGGACATTGTTGTTTTTTTCATGATCTGTGTAATCAAGATAAATATTGTATCTTACTATCCATCTGATTGGTTGAACTTTATCAGAGTAAACAGGAATGATTTCTAAAAGCTTTGGTATTGTTTCAAATATAATAGGGACTGATGGACTATTTTTAGTATAGTTTCTATTGATATCGCTTAATTTTGAGAAAAAAGTTTGAGCAATTTCATCAATTTGTTTTTCGGTGTAAGAGATTCCACGATATCTGTCAGCATCTAAATATTCATAATTATTGTATGTAATCCATCCTGCAATTGGATCAATCTCTAGTGATCTTTTATTATTATTATCAGCAACCCCTAAAGTTTTATAGAGAATATTTTTAATATCTCTTATTTTTTGTATGAGTATTTCAGGAGAGATAAGTTTATAAACAAAAATATTTTTAGTACTGATGTAAGTGCTTAATTGATTTAAAGTATTTAATTTTGTTTTGTTTGTATTATAAACATCAACATCAGCAACCCCAACATTCGCTAAATTTCTAATATCTATTTTTTTCATTTTTTAAAATTTTAAGATTAATATTTAGAAAAAAATAGCGGTGATATTTCACACCGCTAATTAGGGTTAATAATTATTCAACAATGGTAGTTGGTAGCGTCGTTATACCATCACCAGTTCCTTCCATTCTCAAATCTTCTTTAAAGAATGAACTTTCAAATTCCAAATCCTTAGGGTTTTCACAGTTTTCAGGATGATCTTCTGGAAAGATTGGTAAAGGTTGGTTTACTTTTAATCCTACAGATTCTGCTTGTAAAATTGTTAAAGTAGTTGGGATTCTTGAGATCCAGTATTTACCTTGAGCTTCGCCTGTTGGTTGTCTCAATTCATCTACAATAGACATATACATCGGATCTCCGATTACAGGAACTTCGCCACCGTTCCAGATTCTTCCGGTTGTTAAAAAGAACTGAACAGCATCTTCGAAGCCAGGATTAACAGTTACAATCACTCTTGCCATACCTGCCTGTAAGAAACTTCTGAATAATGGATCTGTACTGTTTGACAAATACATTTTCTGCCACTCGGTACGATTTGCCCAATAATAAGGATAGAATGTATAATCCATAATACTCCATTCAAAAGCCTGCTCCATAAACTTGGCTAATGCTGTGTATTGATCAAGATCATCGTCTAAAATGACACTGAAATCCTGCATTGTTTTCGCACTGTTTGTCATGTTTTTACCCAAAGCAGAATAGTCCTGAAGTAAGAAAGCAATACAGTTATGCTTAAGAATCACATTTTCCATATCACGATAGAAAATAGATACTTTTTCCTGATTTTCAGCTTCCTGCTCTTTAAGAGCGGCTTCTAATTCTTTCTGTTTTTCTAAAAATGCATTATAAGCATCTTGGTAAACTTTGATAATAGCGTCAAAATTTTCCTGTTTCCATGCGTTCATGTAAGCGTCGGAAAGCGTACAGGTCACCTCAAAATTGAAATTTACAGAGTCAATGTTTTTACCTTGATACATAAAGTCATAAGAGCCTGTTACATTTTGAGGACTAAAATCCTGAATAAGGTCAACAGAGTTTGAATAAGTATCAACAATTTTAGTAAAGCCACCAGTAAAGTTATTTGTAAATAATTCAGCTAATCCGCTTTTGTGATATTTTTGAAATCCATACCAGAGTTTCACATGACTTGCCTGATAATTTGTTGGAATGTCAATATTTAAATGTCTATATCCTTCATCTCCAGATAATTTAATCCAATTTACACCAGTTGTAAATTTTTTAGTAGCTTCAGGAAGATCGGTCAATTTCACATTGTAGTAGCTTGCCCAATATTGCAATTGATCTAAAGTTGCAGTTTTGGCATCTCTCATTGTTTGTGGAGAAGGTGCTGTTCTTGGGTCGATTGGTGCAGTTAATGTTTCTGTAGCTGTAGCTGCCATTGCTAAGCGGTGAAGTTGTGCAGGTTCAGGAATCATGAATTCAAACATGGTACGTTTCCCATAGTTGTAAATCTGATTCTTCATTTTTTTATCAACCCATCTGTAAACTCCTGTAATATGCTGTGGCGCATCTCCACCTTCTCTACCTCTGTTATCGAATTCGTGAACATTAGTTTCTGTGAATTCTTTGATAACTTTCTGAACACGTTCTTTATTGATTTTGGTCAAAACTCGTTCCATAGCACGCTCAGTAAGTTCCTGAGATTTAGAAACGGCTTGTCTTGTACTATCATGTTGTGCAGAATTGTTAGCATAGCTTCCTCCAACTTCCAGTTTCCAAGCTGCACCACCTGCAGTAAATCTAGTATTAGCTTCAATACTTTGTTGTTTCTCTATTTCTCTTGCAACTTCTGTCTGCATCTCATTCCTTTCAGTTTTTGTAGTATCTGAAATCTTTTCTGTTTCAATTGATTCTGAAGTAGTATCAGTGATCTCTGAATAATCTCTTGCGACAGAAGATTTATGACGAAGTTCGCTTGCCATGACGTTTTCAATGTTAGAAACTTCGCCCGGAACATATGCGTGAACACTTTGTTCAACTTTCAAATAATCTGCAATACCCAATCTTTTTACCCCAAAATGTTTAGGGAAGAAAGTTCCAGGCTGAGGAGTTTCGCCTCCTTCTCCCGGATTTTCAGGTTCTTCAACAGTGATTTCTTCTGTATATAAAATCCCGGTATATGGTGAGTCGATAAGTATATCTGTATGCTCTACAGTTGCTTGCTTGCCATTATTGAAGAAGATTTGAATTTTTAATGATCGAATTAATTTTCCAAATTTATTAACCAAGACAGGAGGGAATGTTACCTTATTATCTACAATTGGAATATTAGAATATGTTTCTTCAAAAGTTCCGAAATCTGTAATAGCCGTTACTTTTGCAGAACCTAAGCCATAAGAATTACTTTCTGCTTGGTAATAGAATGTAAGGGAGGCAGGTGCTCTGGATGCAATCGAATCATAGCTTGCTTTTAGATAATATGTTCTTGAAATAATTTGTGAAAGATTACTTCTGGAATTACTTACAGGAACTAAAACATTTCCAAGGTTAAGATATTTCTGTTCTTGAAGTGGTGATTTTTGAAATAATAATTGCGTGTTTGCTGATGATTCTTCATCTAATTTTTCGAAAACCTCAACATAAGTGTCATAGAAATCAATCATTTCGACGGTCGCATTTCCTAATTTTAATTTTCTGTCAGATAATACTGTAATATTTGAAAAATCAAATCCATCGGCAGGCATTTCACCGCTTTCAAGTTCTGTGAAAATGTTTACAAATAATTTTAAAGAATCTAATGAAAGTTTTGCTTTAAAATCTCCAAAGTTAAGCTGATCTTTATAAACAAATTCAAAAGGTGGAATTTCTAATGGCTGAAGTGCTTCATACAATTCATCAATTTGTTCCTGCGTCATTCCTTCTGTGATCTGAGATTTTATTTGTCTCAGCTGCGAATTATAAGCATCGATCTCATCTTTGTATTGTTCTTTGTAAGCTGCATAAGCTGTTTCATAAGCTTTGTTTTTCGATTTTACATTAACAACTTGAATTTTTTCTAATTCAGTCTTTAATTTCGTAAGTCCTTCTTTTTCAAAATTCAGCCTTGATAATTCTGTAATTTTATCACCTTCGGCGGTTAACTGATGTTGAATTGAAAGTGGAAGGGCGGTTCCATTTATTACACCATCTGTAATTTTAGATACATTTACTTGGAATGCATTCTTTGTAGAACCAGATCCTGGATTAGAACTTACACCTTCATATCCGTCGCCAAAAAATGCCATAGGTAATACAACTCTTGCTTCCAAAGCCTTAACTTTTAAATCTTCTCCGTTGATTTTTAATAATTCGGGAGTTACTGGTAAATCACAGACATATCCGAAATGAAGTGCTTTTAAGATATGAACCAAAGCTTCTTTTACATAAAAATTGTTTTCTGTGACCGTTTGATACATTAAATTATCCCAAATTGCAGGAACTTTAGCCTGAATACTTGCGCTGTTATATAGGCTTTTTGCAGTATTTTCGTCAGCAGTAGAAATTGTTTCTCTTTTTGAAATTTTTCTGCCAATTTTTAAAGCTTCTGATAAATCTCCTTCCTCAATTTGCAATTCAGTTTTGTAGTTTGTTGGGTCGAAATTTTTTGAAGCACGTTCAAGAGCTTGAAATTTTGCAAGTGCCGTATCGTTGGGATTAACGACTGAACTAAACGCACTTGGAAGTTGAGAAGGTCTTAAAATAAATCCTAAATTATCTTTTTTAGTTTCTGTTAATTGCGGATTTCTTAAACTTACAAACCTAAAAAGAGTTTGTGAAGCATTATTTTTTGTTTCGTTTGTTACCATTTTATATTTGTGATTTTTATTGATTAATCTGTTTTCTTGGTATATTCAAGAGTAAGAGTGAATGAATTAATTAATGAATAATTGTAATTAGGAGATTTTACAAGTTGAATTTTAACCATATCAGTTTGCAATGATATAAAAGCTTCTGTTTTCCACTGATTACCTGCAAATGCGATGTCCATCGCCCACCATTCTGTAAACATTTGATTAGAAACGATTACCTCAATATCGGGAAAGTAGGTTGTAATATCAATTTCCCCATTAGAAGGGATATTATCAAACACAACCGTTTTTCTATAGATAGGCTTTCCGTTGATCCATGTGCTGTCAATTACTTCTTCATGAGTAGAATGTGAAAGTTTTTTGTCTACATAAACTTTTTGGACGTAATCTAGATCTTGAATATTTTTTGTGTAATTACGAGCTCCAGTAAGTCCTCTTGCTCCAGATTCATAGCAGTCGATAATGTAGTTTAGATTTGTTGATGTTACTCCAGTTTTAGAAATAGTAGTAATATCTGCACTAGACTCAAGAAATCTAAGTCCGGAAGATTCCATAAGTGATCCACTGTCTGTATTGTCTGAGCAGAAAATATATCCTGGAGAAAGCATTGTATAGCTCGCATTATTTTTAATAAAAATATCTCCAGTGACAGGTTTTGTATCTTCTGTTCCTGTTAGTGCAATATATTCTACCTTATTTTCCCATCCAAAAGTTCCATCGGGCTTTGCTACGATATTTTTTGTGTAATTGCTATCTGCGGAAGGCATTTTTCCTGGAGTAACTGAAAATACACCATTGATATTTACATATCGGTCAACAAAATCTCCTGAGATTAAGGCGTCAGAGGCTATTGCACTAGAAGTTGATTGTGAGGAGTGTATATATAATTTGTTTTTTAAAACGGCATTGCCAAAAGCAGATTGTGCACCAATAATAACATTATTTGTTGAATTTGCTCCTAATCTACAGCCAGAAGAATATCCCAAAATAGTATTCTGCATTAAACTATCACCTGAAAATAGCCCCGCATAACTTCCGTAAACTGTATTAGCAAATGCATAATTTGAATTACTAAAAGCATTATATCCAAATACAGTATTTTCACTTGAGCCTGTCGATTGCATCATTGAAAAATGCCCAACCACCGTATTTCCAATTGAGCCGCTGTCATTAATAGCTAGTGCATTATTTCCAATTACGATATGATCAGTTCCTTCTGGCTTTGCATTATTTCCAATTGCTATTGTTCCACCTGCACGGTTATTGACATAAGATGACTCATCTCCAATTATAATATTGTCAGCACTTGCTAATCCTCCAAAGTAAACGCCTTGTAGCTTAACATTTTCAGTGGTCTCATGTCCTCTTTCTGTTACAGCCTGTAATGTTCCTACGTCCCCTTGAGTGATATCAAGATATCTTGTTCCTGTCCATCTATAAAGCTTGTTATTATCTGTTGTGATATAAATTTTTCCGGATTCACCTTGTGCAGGTAATGCAGAAATAGAATTAAATTCTAATACATCATCAACATAGCTAGGAAGTTGTGTTGCGGGAACTTTTCCGTTGACCAAGTCTGCTTTTTGAGATAAATCAATATCAATTTTGTCTGAAGATATTTTTTCCTCCTTATGCCAGTAAGAGTCTTGCCATTCCCAAAACTGTTCCTGATTAGGAATGTCTCCATTCTCGAAGTATTTTTTTATTGCTTGTTTTGTTTTCATTTTAAGATAATTTATCTGTATGTGATTATTGCTGTTTCTGGAATTCCTGCGTTTGTTAGATCTAATCCTGTTGGTGCAGAAACAGTTTGTAATGATGGAATAGCAAATGCTCCTTGACCAACAGAAATAACAGAGCTAGGAATAAATAATTGCTTAATGATAGTTGCTCTAGGGCAACTAAATGCGTAACTTCCAATTGTTTTCAATCCGTCATTTAGCTTAATGCTTTCTAATGAATCTGTTCCATTAATGCTGTTTGCTTGATTACTAAAAGTGGAAGATTCAATGGTTTTCAGTGTTGATGGTGTTATAATATTTTTAATATTTTGGCTATTGAATGCTCCTAGTCCAATTTCTTCTAGTCCCTCGTTAAATGTAACCTCAGTGATTTGATACGACATTCCGGTAAAAGGATATGCCCCGCTTCGAATTTTTTTAGTATTAGTTGGGATATTCAAAGAGATAGATGAGCCTAATAATTCATCATTAACCATAAATGGGATGATTTTTTCTATGTACTGAACAGAATCTTGAGAAATTTTCTCCTCTTTATGCCAATAAGAATCCTGCCATTCCCAGAAATGATTTTGTGTAGGTATATCTCCGTTTTCGAAATACAGTTTTAATTCTTGTTTTGTTTTCATTTTAATATAATTTATCTATATGTGATTGTTGCTGTATTCGGAATGCCTGCATTGCTTAGATCTAATCCTGTAGGAGCAGAAATGGTTTGTAGTGATGGAATTGCGAAAGAGTCTTGCCCTAATGATTGCACAGAATTCGGAATATATAAATTAAATAGATTTTTACTTCCTGTCAACTGAAAGGCAAGGTCTCCGATAGTTTGTAATCCTTCTTCTAATATAAGTTCAGTAATATCAATAGAATTGCTTTGAAATGCTCGCGCTTCAATTGTTTTACAGCTTGCAGGGATTTTTAGGATTCCAGTTATATATTGTAATGAAAAGGCTCCGATTTTTATTTTTTCCAGAGTATTAGGAAAAGTGACTTTTGTTATATAATTTTTAGATATTCCACTAAAACTAAAACAATTTGTTCCAATGACTTTTGTTCCTTCTGGAATTACTATTGTTTTGGCTGTTCCAATTAATTCAGTATTATTTGTTGGAGAATACATAAATTGTTCAACTGCTACAACGTCAAGGGATTCTTTGGAAATTTTCTCCTCTTTATGCCAATAAGAATCCTGCCATTCCCAGAAATGATTTTGTGTAGGTGTATCTCCGTTTTCAAAGTAAAGTTTTAATTCGTCTTTTGTTTTCATTATTTTTGATTTAGTTAATTAAAGATTCGAAGGCTCTTTTTATTAGAGTTACTTCGGGTTTCGCCTTATTTTTAAGTGGTTTCCTGGCTAAATTTCCCACATGGATTTTTAATTTTTCATCTTTATTGTAATTTTTAGTTCATAGGGATTTTTTAAACACAGTTCTGGCTGTTCAACATTTTGTGAATGGTGAATTCAAAGGTGTTTTGCGAATTTTAACTGATTGTTTGCTTGTGTTTTATTGTTACTTCAAAAGTAGTGTTGAAAGGCGACAGAACTTGACGTGTTTAAAAATTTTATTAATCAATTTCTTCTTCTAAAGCATCATTTTCGAAATCTTCTCTGAAAAAATTTTCAATGTCATCGAGATGGTTTTCATAGTCTATCTCTGCGTTTTCGATGTCGCTCCATTCTACGGTGTAGAGCTCTTCATCAAAGGTTATATCTGGATTGTGATTTGGTGTTTCCATGTCTTGTGTTTTGGTAATTTGGTTGAAATTTGAACATATTTCTGGCTGTCCAGCATTTATAAATGTTGAATTCAAAGGCGTTTAAAAGTTTTTAAATGATTATGTTTTGTGTCTTTGTTTATACATCAAAAGTAGTCCTCAAAAGCGACAAAACTTGACGTGTTTAAAATATTTTAGAAAAATTTATGATTTTCTTTTTAGATATTTTCTGATCAGAATAAAAAACAGCATTGAAGTAAAAAATGTAATTATTCCTGAATATAAAACATTTCCGATTGGCATATATCGATGCCCGTCGTCTGTAATTGGAGGATTTAAAAAATCGAATAATAAATATAAAATGACATAACCAAAAATGAAAAATAATGTACTCATAAAAAGAGATGTGAATGTTGCTTTCATTTTGTTATTCATTTTAATTTAAAATCAAATATAATCTAAAAAGCTTATAATGGTTTGTTATAAGTAAAAAAGCTTATATTTTATTTCTGATTAGTTTCTGAACAATTTGGTTCAGAGTTTCTCGATTATCATCAATATAACTCAATCCGGCTTGAATCAGATTTTCGATATTGGATCTTCTTACGTTATCCATTCCTGGCGAAGCATTTTTCAAGGATGGATTTAAACGATAATAATTCTTCTGATTTCTTAAACCTAAAGTCTGAAACATTTGACAAAGTTGATAATCAACAGTTTCCGCGTTGGCGGACATTAAAATATCAATAATCGGATTTACCCAACCGATTTTCCCAGCCTTTTCCAGTTTTTTGAAAGAATAAGGTTTTGCTTCAATTCCTGTTCCGATCGATACAACGATCATATCGTTTACCATTGGATGATTGGCTTTCTGATGATTTTTCAAAACTTCCGCAAACGGAATTTTTCTTGCTTCTGCATAAGCGCAAAGAGCGGGATTATTGGCAAACATTCCGCCGTCAATTAAGCTGAAAATCTGTCCGTACATCGATTTTATCTGAACCGGACTAAAATAAGTCGGAGCCGCTGAAGTCGCTCTACAAACGTCTTTTACATAAAAATTATCTGTACTGATATTGGCTTCCCAGGAATTAAAAAGTTTGGCTCTTCTGTTTTCGATATCATAACTTGTTATTAAGCAGGGTTTTATTAGTTCTTTTAATTCAAGATGACCAAAAAAGTCGTTTAGGTTTTTTTCAAGAGCTTCCTGAGAGATTTTTTCATTAAGCAAACCGAATGGATTGATCAATTTCTCCCAAAAAGAAACCTGAAATATATCGCCACCTTTTTCAGCATATAATTCCAATCCTTTTTGGATAGAATATTTTGCTTTTCGGTGTTCATCAGGGCAAAGAATAATAGACGCAATCAGTCCTCCTGTACTGCTTCCTGCAACAAGGTCAAAATAATCCCCAAGTTTTGCGCTTGGCTTATCATAATACTGAAGCTGCTCCTCTATGTAGCGTAGAATAATACAGGTGATAATGCCTCTTATTCCGCCTCCGTCCAAAGAAAGAATTGTTGTCTTTTTCATGATGTTTTGGTTGTTTTTTTTAAACTTATTTACAATTTTAGATAACGAAACCAACAGTTTTTTATAATTAACTGTTGGTTTTTAGCATTAAAATATCATTGCTTTTAATGTTTTTCTTGTAAAGTAAAGGTAGGCGGAGTAGGCGACAGAACGTGTCGTATTAAAAATAAATTTCAAATAAAAGAGAATTAAATGATGATGTAATTTGATTTATCACGAGCCATTTTAGCAAGCGTTCTCCAGCTCGTTTTTATTACACCTTTTTTGGTAAGAATGCTCTTTTTTTCAAAGTGGGGAAGATCTTTGAAGGTTTTCCAGTTTCCGCCCCAGTCCCAGCCGTATTTGGCGAAAATTTTCACACATTCGTACCAATCGGCTACTTTGTCGTTATCCCAGTCTTTTACGGTGTCCCAGCTTGCTGTTTTTCCGTCGATCATTAAGCAAATATCAACGGCAAGACCGTAATTGTGAATACTTTGTCCGGCTTTAGCGTTGGTTACTTTTTTTCCGCTTGTAATTCTTCCGATAGCGTATAATTTTTCCTGTTCTTCAAAGCTTCTTAATCCTTGTGTGATTCTTATTTTTGCCCTTCCGGTAAGGGCTTCATCGCAGTCTTTAATGATTTGTTTAACTTCCTCCCGGATGACAGGGTGAAGTTTTTCTATTCTCTGTAAAGTCACTTTATCCATAATTTAAATTTTGTGGTTTTGAAAAACAAAAGTAGGCTTGAGGTGCGACAAAACTTGACGTGTTTTTTATAAATATTATTTCGTTGAAATGGTTTTAAAAAGAAAAGGTTACTCAATCGAGTAACCCTTTTTGTATGATTAAATATCTTTTATAATGAGTGTTGTCTCATTTGTTGTGGAGTCATAATACCATTTAGCTTCTGTAACTACGCCGTATATGTAATCCTGAGAAGTTGTGTCGCCACAAAAATGTTGGTCTCCCATATTAAAATCAGGATCACCGGTATCGAGTAAAGTTCCTGCAACTTTGGTTTTAAACCAGTAAAAATGCCAACGTGCAAGATTGCCCATAGTTACTAATAAACCGGAAGGTACGGTTACATTTACTGGGGTAGTAGACGTTCGAACTGCCCATGAATTGATTGGTGGATTAGCTAAGTTACTAAGATTAAAAGACTTTATGTCCACCATTGTTCCTGCAGGAACTTTATAAAATGTAAATACTTCAGGAGTGCAGTTTGTAAGATTATTAGCAAATAATCTACCTTCAATATCATAACTAGAATGGTTATAAATATGCAAAGGACCTTGCGCAAAACTTGTAAAACCTAAGAATAATGCAATAAGATATATTAGTTTTTTCATATAAATAAATTTAATAATTATTGATGTTTTACTTTCTGAATTAATGTAAAACACTTGATGTGATTGATAAATTAATTTTCAGATTTAATTTTCTTCTGAATGTCATTATACTTTTCGAAGTATATCTTTTGGGCTAACGAAATTGCTTTTTCTCTGCTGTTAGAAGTTCTTGAAGCAAGCTCCTGCTCAGAAATTCCGTTGGCGGAGATTAATTTTTTTGAAGCTAAATAAAGAATCTCTTTACTTCTGTCATTAAGTTCTGTGGAATTCCCATTTTGTGCTTTCTCCTCTGGGGTAGAAAGGTTTTCCGGGTTCATAATGCTTTTCATGGCTTTGTCGAAGTTTACCATTTCATCAGATTTCATACTTTCAACATTGTTCACTGCCATATTCTCAGTTGAACAAGAAAGCATACAAAATCCGCATAGTACTAGCGATAAAATTTGTTTTTTCATAATTATTTTTGATTTTGTTTAACGAGTCTAAAATTAATATATTTTTCATCAAATGGTGATATTTTATGATTATTTTTTTAAATAAATTATCAATAACCTAAAATTTTTACACATGATATAAAAGGCGTATAGATAGGAGGTGCGACAAAACTTGACGTGTTTTAAATTAATTAATTTACTATTTATCAATATTTTAGATATTGTGTTAAAGTCTCAATTAAACATAATATTCCATTTTAAAAGTTATAATTTTGTGTATTCAAATATTCCTTATTAAGTCATGTACGCTTTAGTAGACTGCAATAATTTCTTTGTTTCCTGTTATCGAAAGTTAAATGTAATCACAAGTAGAACAGAAAGTTTGATCTATTTTATTGATTATCATATCTAGTTGTGATAAAAATATTTTGATAAGAATGTAGTATCATTGTTATTGATGTTTTCTTCACTAATTCTATGGTCACAAGATATTAAAACCTCGAAAAAAATCTTTTAATACTGATTTGAGGCTTGTCTATATGGAATATATAATGAATTTTAGCAAAGAGAAAGTAAAGACTAATTTGTAATTTAACATATTTTAAATGTTTATTCAATAAAGAGTGCATCTGTTTTATTTCACAACCTAGTAGAAAAAAAACGCTCTAAAAGAGCGCTTTAATTTTAATTTAAAAATTCAATTAAATCAGTGGTCTGTCTGGGGTTTGGACGGTAATTGGCTGAACTAAAATAAGCCTCCATAAGACTTTCTTTAATAATTTCGGCTGTATTTTTATCTACTGCGTAGAACTCGAATTTAGCAATCTCTTTGTTTCCGCCTTCTGCAACTGAAAATATTGCTATAATTGTAAATTGAAACTTTATCATGATTTTAATTTTATTTTAAATATAAGTAAAACATCTAATTTTCATTCTATAAAAAACTTATGTATTAATCAAATATTTAGATTGTTCATTTACTGGATTTATATGATAAACACTCTTTTTTTGCTGTAATGCAATTTTAACAATATCCCCAGTACCTCCCAAACCTTTTGCCGGCCTTCCGTCCCATATTGCTATTATTTCAGATGCTTTGTTAACTATTTCAATACCTGCAGAATAGAACGCAGTTTCACTAGGCTCATTAAAATTAAGCGTATAAGTATTTTTTGACATATTCGATAAATCTAAAAAGGATCTCGAATCTTCTACCGTCTTGAAAGTAGATATATAATTATTACATGGAATAATTACATCATAGGAGATACTCTTTTTTATTAATTGTCTACAAAAAAGTTGATCTGCACCAATTGCTAAAGAGGATAATCCTTTTACAACATCATTCTCTTTTAGAAAATTGTTGATAGCCAATGTAATCCAATCTAAGTTAAAACTTTCTAGATCTTGATGACCTGTTACTCCTAGAATCATATTAATTAATATATTACATTTTTTAAGTGCCGCTAAAATATGCTGTTAAGATTTCATAACATCATATTTCTTGAATTCAGTTAATAAGTAGCAATAAACTCTCAATTTTTCAAAGAGCTTATTTAAGAGTTTATCATAAGCTAATTTAGAGATTTTTTCCTTCCCTCATCATTTGTGAAATTGCGGTTGCAATACCATCCCATGTCCATTGAATAACCCTATTTCTAGCTAACCCTATAGGTAAAGTTGATGAAGAATTTGCTCCATCGACATATACTCCAAAAAAAGGAACATTATTTTTAATTGCCATTTGAATTTCTTTATTTACACCAGTCGCAGTACCCATATTTCTACCAACTAAAACAATCATCATATTGCATTTTTTCATTTTATCTTCAATGATTTGTTGCCATGTTGATTGTGCCAATGCTTCTTTTGAAGACCAATCCTCAATATTGAAAGGGGTACGGGAGTTTACTGATTGACCGATAAAATACATTTTTTCACCAGCGTTATTATCAAAATCAAAGCTTATAAATGCTCTTGGATTTGCCATATTTTTTTTTAAATGTTGTTTAACTATTTTTAGAATATCCAATAAAGATATCCATTACTTAATTTTATACTTTTAGGATTTGATTACTTAAATTCCAGACTGCTAAATTGATCTGAAAAATTTACTATCAATATTTCCGTAAATCTCCTTAGTAGGTATCCAAAAGATGGTTCAAAATCAATTATTTCACCATCCGATTTAGTGATACAAAACTTAATTTGTTTCTTTTCAATATTTAAAAATGGTTTCACAAATAAATCATCTTCCCACTGGCCAGATTTTGTGCTATGATAATATAGGGTATACCCATTATCATCAGTTTTATTTCCCCAGGTTTTAAGTTCCTTTGAGATTTTATTTCTGATATTTTGATCCACTTTTTTTACAGAATCTGTGTTTAAAATAATTTTCATATTCTATTTTTGTTTTTATATTAATTTAAATTCTGTCATTTTTTACAAGGTTCCAATAATGTTCACCTAATGCTGTAAGCTTACAAGATTTTGAATTTATGGCAGCATAATACATGTGATCCGCCTCAATTGGAACGACTAGTCCAACTCTGTTGTAACTTTGCATAATTTCAAATTTTTCGCAATTATTTTTATCTGCATTATCACTTGTTGGTTCATAAGAAGGATCTAATATATGCTCTTCTCTTTCTGGAAAAAGTTCGGTGATTCGCCTCAAATCAGAAAGTGAAACGGAAGGATTTACTTCTCGTAAACTAATAAATGTTTTTACATTAGTTCGAAACATTGGACGCTGTCCAAATTCTCCTAACGATTGATCGATATGGGCGTATACGCTACCTGGTGTAATATTTCCCAAAATGTTAGCTGCTCCTCCCATTAATGCATCAACAAATAGTTTAGTAAACAAACCAGAACCGTCAATTTCTGAGGCATATTGTTTATCTGTCGAGGCCGTCAATATAGTCATCCCTTCACAGATTGTAACAGATGTTTCAGCACCTGGACTACCCATTTTACCACTATGACAACAATCTAAGATTATAATTTTGTTTAAAGCTTTTGAATTAGTAGCATAATCTAAGATTTCCCTCATGGAAAGTCCTTCATCTCCATCTTCACAATCTGAAGTTACAAGATATCCTCCGGAATCTTCCAAATAGCCGTGACCAGAAAAATAGAACAATGCTATTTCAGGATTATCTTCATTAAAAACATCTAAAATGAGATCCTTTAACTTTCTTCTATCAATGGATGAGTTTTCATCAACAGCTGTTTCTAATACCACATCGAAATTTTTTGTACCGTCAGCATCTCGCTCTAGTACAGTTTTAACTTCATAAGCGTCACTTACACATCCAAAAAGATTATTTACCCTATCTGATTTATAATAATTGACACCTACTACGACTGCTTTTGCTCTTCTTCTTCTCATTATTCTAGCTTTTAATTGTATTAACAGTTATGTTTTGATTTAGTTGTAATAACTTATCACAACGATCATTATAAGACCAAGAATTACTAATAAATAATTTGTGTATTTTACTCATTTTTGCACCATTTATCTTAACCATTCTTTTAAACTTTGATAACTCCTTGAATTTTCATTCAGCCATAATATCTCTTCTGTAGAAATATTTCCTGTTACAAGGCCTTTTACAGATTCTTTTGTGACATAGGGGTAGACTGATAAAAATTCTTGACCTTCAAACGTAGAGTTTTCATAATCTGTAATTGGAAGAATTGCACATCTGCTAGTTTCTCCATCCATATAGCCTAATTCCCAAGGCATCCATTTTGATGTTGAAGCATTTTCAGAAGTTGCATAAATTAGAGATTTTGATTGCTTCATCCTGTTTCGTATTAACGCAATAGTCTTCTTATCTACATTTTTTCTATCAAGATGTGAGTCAACTATCCAGTCGACATAAACCTTAAATCCTTTTGATGATAATTCTAAAAATAAACCTTCTATATACTCCTTATCTCGATAGCTATGAGACAAGAAAATGTCAAAGGACATACTATTTTTACTTTCATTTACTGTTGCGGAAAAGGTTTTTGTACCCTTTCTTCCGGTTCTTGAGAGATCTCTCAAATAACTTTTTGTGTAGAACATTTTTTTAAATTATATAATTAAACTATTTACTTGGACAGGAACCAATCTGCCTTTTGGTTCTTTTGTGTTAAAATTTTTATTGATAACTTGGAATGTTTCTTTTTCAAACTTCATTAATTCCATAAAAACACTAACATTCTGAGACCAGTCTTTTATGAAAAAATCTCCATTTTGATTCTTAATATTTAATTCTGCGGAAACCCCAATGTCTATTCCTGGTGTTTTTAATCCATTGATGTTTCCTGCTAAAGTAATTTCAGAGTTTTTTGATCTGGACTGCATTATTAAAGCATTTGATGCATAGGTTACAGAAGTTACGAGATAAGTATTATCCCATATTAGAACCTTACTTTTTGAAATGATTTCGTTTTCAAGTTTTGTGATGTCACCGATTTGCTTTTTGTAGCACTCAAGAGCATGGAAGTAAATAGAACCTTCCGATGTAAATTGTAATGTTATTTCACCGCTTGCATTTGGTAGCTCATCTACAACTTCAAGTTGTGAGTTTGCTGATGTAATACTCTTTACAGAGTTTTTACTTGAGAATTTGTAGCTATGCTTGTTTCCTAAATTATCATCTTCTGAATAATTAACATCAAGATTTTTGAGCGAAGAAATTTTTGTGAAAGTGCCAACTGGAGCTTCTCTTTTTAAAAACCCGGTTTTACCATATGGAAATTTAATAATATCACCTACCTGAATGATTTCACCAGGCAGATAAACTGCAATTTTACCAAGCTCTTTGGCTATTTCTGTTGAATATTTTATTTGTAAAGACATTGTAATGTTTTTATAATTTGATTACAATGCAAAGTTAAATAGCCGTATTATAGTGTTTTTCCCCCGTTTTGAGGATTTTTCATCCTCACTTTTGAGGATAAAAAAAGCTGCTCCTTGAGCAGCTTTTAAGATTAAGTAGGATTACAATATCCATTTTCAATTGCAAATTTGATAAGAGTATTTGAATTTCGAACACCCGTTTTTTCTATAAGATTTCTTTTGTGGGTTTCAAATGTAGTCTTGGCAATGTTTAGCTTATCAGCAATTTCAGGACCTGTGTATCCATTCCCAATATATGTAAGTACCTGTTTTTCTTTCTCAGTAAGCTTAATTTCTCCTGCTACATCTTTTGATTTTAATGTTGCATATATTGACTGTGTAACTTCTTCCGAGAAATAATCCTTTCCATTATAAATGCTATATATAGCGCTCAATAATTCCTCTTTTCCTTTATTTTTCAATATATATCCATTAGCTTCTGCATTGAAGATACTCCTTATAAAGCTAATTTCCTCATGCATGCTAAGAATAAGTATTTTAATTTCAGGATTATTTTTTTTGAGAAACTTTGTTGTTTCGATACCATCCATAATAGGCATATTTATGTCAAGTACAACAATATCTACATTTTTAACATTAACTATTGAAATAACATCTTTCCCTGTCATGGCACGTCCAACAATCTCAATATTAAGGTCATTCTTAATGATTGATTCCAGACCATCAAGAACCATCTCATGATCATCGGCAATAATAATTTTTATCATATAGTTTCATTTATAGGTATTTCTATATTTACATAAGTGCCACGTCCTATTACGGAATCAATATCAATTTTGCCCCCTAATGAGCTGACTCTGGATTTTATATTTTGTAAACCCATGCCACGAGATTGCTCATTAGTGTTAAAGCCAATGCCGTCGTCTTCTACTTGGACATTTACTTCATTTTTAAGTTTTAATATTTGAATAGTTACATGATTTGAGTCCGCATACTTTAAAATATTATTCATCAACTCTTGAATGATTCTATATATTTGAATTTCAATATTGTTTTCTAATCTATTTTCTAGATCACTTGACATGAATTCTATCTTTATTTTCTTAGTTTGTTCAATAGTAATTACTAAATCTTCAACAGCTGAAAGTAATCCGAATTTAGTCAGTACTCCGGAGGACATTTCATAAGATAATCTTCTCACTTCTTGGCATGCTTCGTCTATCAACTCATTTGCTTTCTGGAAACTCACAAGATCAAAATCCTTATTTTGTAAAAGTTGTTCTTCTCCAGACTTGTAATATACTTTAGCAACTGATAGTATACTTCCTATTCTGTCATGTAAATCTTGTGAAATTCTCTTACGTTCTAGATCCTGTGTATTCAACATTTCATTGTAAGATTTGATTTCTTGATTTTTAATTAGTTGTTCTAATTTTTTCTCCTCTAATTCTCTATCTTTTAATGCTATTTCTTTCTTTTGTCTTTCAACTTTCCATTTTGTCCAAAGAAAAAATAATAATACAAATAAAGAAAATATGGTAGATAGGGTATATATTAATATGTTATTATTTTGATTTTTAAGTTCTAAATTTTTAATATTTACTATTGAAATTTTTTTATCTCTTTGTAAAAGTTCATTTTCTTTCTGTACTCTCGCAAACTTTTCTCTGTAATCTACAGCTTTCTTATAGTCTGTTTCCAAACTATCTCTTAAAGAATTGTACTGTTGGGAGTAGTGTATTGCAGAATCATAATCTTGTTTGACAGAATATGCTAGATACAATCCATCTAAAGCTTTTAATTTTTCTGATTTATTTTGTGAGTTTTTTGAGCTTTCCAAGGTGTTTTTATAGTACTTTATAGCTTTATCATATTCCTGATTTCGAAAGTAAATATGCCCTAAATTTATATTCGCTTCTTTAAGCCCATTTTTAGAAACATATTTTTTCTGTATATCAATACTTTTTTTAAACTTCTGAATAGCCTGTTGGTCATCGCCTTTTTTATAATAAAGAGCACCAAGATTATTGTATATCTCTGAATTTGTATCTTTTAAACCTAATTTAATCTTTAATTTCATTGCTTTATCATAGTAATCTTGTGATAAAGTATTATTTCCAGTTTCAAAATATACAACTCCTAAATTGTTATATATCTTCGAGAGTTCATAATCATCATGGAGTTTAATAAAGTAATTTTCACTTTTAATAAAATATTCTTTAGCGCTTTCATAATTTTTCATCACTAAATACAGAATGCCTAAATTCGTATAACTATGTGCTATATTTTTTTCCTCTTTCAATTGTTCCCTTATTGAAAGCCCCTTTAATAGGTATTTGTTAGCTTGTTCATATGACCCCATATTCTGATATATAAGTCCTACATTATTAGAAACCAAAGCCTCTAATGATTGTTGTTTAAGCTGTCCAAATATATTCAACGCATCTAATCCATACGAAAGCGCCTTAGATAAATCTTTTTTATTTCTGTATATTTCACTAAGTTGATTGTTGGCTCGGCCAATACCATATTTATTTCCAGATTGCTTTTCTAAGCGTAAGACTTTCAAATATTCTTTTTCCACAAGTGAAAATTGTTTATTAAAAATATAAGCAGTACCAAGTCTATTCAAGCTTGTAACAACACCTTTCTGATAGTTTATTTTCTTACTAATCGTATAGGCATTAAGAGCATAATATTTTGCCTTAATAAAGTTGGTTTTTTTTAATTCCCAAGAAAGCTCATTGAAAGCATCTATTTTCAATGTATCCTTTATTGTTTTAGATTGTGATAAATTAATTAAACTATCTATTATTTTGTTTTGCTGTCCTTTTCCATTAGCAAAACAAATGATAGCCAATATTATAAAGATCTTATACATATACAAATTGGTAAGGGCTTTACTATGTAAATATAGTAAAACCCTTATGTTTTTTAGATTCTAAGTAAAATTATCTTTTTTTAGGATTTCTTTCTCGTCTTTCAATAGGTTTAATAACTTCACCAGCTCCTTCGGGAGATGTTGTTGGTGGAGGGTCTACTGTTGTTGTGGGGGATGTTGATCCTTGTGTTTTTGACGTTTCAGTTTCTCCTGTTGAATCATTAGAGTTGTTACCGTTTTCATTTGTTTCAAGCTCTTTTTCTAAGTTGTTTTTTTCTTCCATAATGAAATTGTTTTATGTCTTACAAAGGTCATTAAAGGAGTTTTAAATAAAATCCTTAAAAGAAAGTATTTTCTTATCCTTACAAATGAGGAGAATGAAATAATCATTTGGAAATAATTGTCGTTTTTTGAGATTTGATAATGTATCTAAAATGAGTCTTGATTATTAATTTCAAAACTGTACAGAAAATTTTATATTTTTATTGAAACAATACCCATGCAAATAATTCCGACTATCTATAAAGTAGATAAAAATATTTTAAAATTAAGAGGATTAACAGATGAGGAAATAGTGCTTAAAATTTTAAATGACTTCAGTAATAATATCACAGAAGAAGACTTAAGTATTTTTCAAATTGAAAACATAGAATATATTCTCTACGCTTTTAATACTAATGAGATTGAATCTGAATGGAAATCATTCTTTCCCAAAACATTAAGTGAAACAAAAAATTTTTTCCAACAATCTGTTGCATTAATTTTATTTATAAAGACTGAGTATGATATTTATGTTGTTATTGGGGGGAATTCGTATAAAATTATTTTACCTTTTATTGATCAAAGTTTCGGAATTGATACTTATTCAAAAATAATTAAACCAACTGAAGATAATATTACTTCTATCAAAGCCCGTGGAATAACGGGAAACAGAGCTGGTTTTAGTGAGCAATACAGAAATGATTTTAAGATTATAGACTATATTAAGTTCGGTAATGTTCCAAAGGAAATTCAAATAAAACTCGATGAAAAGACTTCCAAACTACATTTTAAATTTTTATTAGATAAAAAAAGAACTAGAACAAATATAGTTGTTGGGAAAGGTATAAAAATAAAAAGGAGTATTAACTTTAATGAATTACATAAGATAGTCAAAGAGATTGTTATAATAAGACAATTAGTATCTTCTGATTTCTTGAGTTCATATACAGAAATTACCGATCCTATTCTTATCGAAAGTGATTTGAAGAATCTATTAATCGATAGTATTTATGAGGACACTCGATATATAATGGGAAATGCAACAGTAAGGTTGTTTCAATTTGACTTTTGCAATCCGAATAATATTGAAAAGTTTTATGAAGCTGATGAATATAGGTTAAAAGAGAAAACAGACAATGGAGGACATACGATCTTTAAAATTATTAATAACAAAGATGAAATCTATAGAGAAGTTATTTCGTATGCTTTAGATAAAATGCGCCCTTTAGATAAATTTGTATGTCTTCAAACCAATTTAGACATTTTGGTTTAAATCTTTAAGGAGGATTTTCGGTTTATAAACTTACTAATTTTTGTTGGTTATATATTTGTCTTCTTTTACGGATGGATTCTTCTTTT
>Ga0302167_10000318_pt1 | contig 24400 bp, 24 predicted proteins | sample I_Fen_N1_1_FD_193496 | JGI IMG/M metagenome (GOLD analysis project Ga0302167, IMG submission 193496) | Peat permafrost microbial communities from Stordalen Mire near Abisko, Sweden - I_Fen_N1_1 | ecosystem: Environmental > Terrestrial > Soil > Wetlands > Permafrost | place: Sweden: Abisko...
GCTTCTCTTCTATCGGGAATTGAAGTGTATTTGCTGAAGTATTGAGGTTCAACGCCTGCTTCAATTTCTTTTATAATTGCTGTCGGATCTTCTGTTCTCGGGTTGTCTGAAGTGATGATCGCCAACGTTGATTTTTTGCTGGCAATATTTCCCATTTCAGATCTTTTGGAGTGATCTCTGTCGCCTCCGCAACCGAAAACTGTGATCAGTCTTTCGTTTTTAGTTCTGATATCATTAATGCTGTCCAAGATGTTTTCTAAAGCATCCGGAGTGTGTGCATAATCTACGATGAAGAAAATTCCGCCGTCTGATTTGAAGGTTTCAAATCTTCCAGACACTCTTTTTAATTTACTAATTGCTTGAAGAATTTCATCTTGCTCAAAACCAAGTTCAGAAGCAATTCCAAAAACCAACAATAAATTGTAAACATTAAATCTTCCTGTTAATGTTGTCCAGAATTCTTTTCCATTGAAGTTCAACAGCATTCCGTTGAAATCAATTTCCAGTGATTTTCCATGGAAATCTGCCATTGTTTTCAAAGCATAAGACTTTTTCGTAGCCTTTGTGTTTTGAAGCATAACCATTCCGTTTTTATCATCAACATTGGTGATCGCAATGGCTGTATCCTGAAGTTCGTCAAAAAATCTTTTCTTCGTTTTTAAATACTCATCAAAAGTTTTATGATAATCTAAATGATCGTGGGTAAGGTTCGTAAACCCTGCCACTTTAAAATGCAGACCTTCAATTCTGTTTTGAGAAATTCCGTGAGAACTTACTTCCATGAAAGCAAATTCGCAACCTTCTTCAACTGCCTGAGCCAAGATTTTATTAATGGTAATAACGTCTGGAGTTGTATGTGTTGCCGGAATTATTTTATCTCCAATTCTAATTTCAACTGTAGAAAGTAAAGCTGAATCGTAACCTAAGTTTTTAAATACATCAAAAAGTAAAGTAGAAACAGAAGTTTTTCCGTTGGTTCCTGTAACACCAATTAATTTTAATTTTTCAGAAGGATTTCCGTAGAAATTAGAAGCCAAATGACCTAAAGCTTTAGAAGAATCCTTTACTTTAACGTAAGTGATATTTTCATTCAAACTTTCAGGAAACTCTTCGCAAACAATTGTTTTTGCTCCTTTTTCAATTGAAGATGCAATAAATGAATGTCCATCCACAACCGTTCCTCTCATTGCAATGTACAATGAGTTTTCAGTAACCTTTCTGCTGTCGAAAACCAATTCGGAAACCTCACGGGTATTTTCTCCGTGAATTTCTAGGACTGGAATTCTATTTAATAATTCAATTAATTGCATTTTTTTGATGCTTTATATTTTAATTCTTATGAATAACATTTTCATTGTTGATAGGATTATCATCCTATCCTTTGTTAAATCGTCCCTTTGGGACTCTTTTTAATTTTGCAGAGACAAATAAATTCTCTGGTTTTTACTAATTGTTGTGCCTTCTAATGGGAATTGTTCTTTAATTCGCCCAACTCCTTTATAATCGACACGATATCCTAAATTTTCCAATTGTGGGATGATGTTTTTACCGATCAATCCGACTACGCTTGGCATTTGTTTATTGTTAACTGCTATTTTAACATTCGGTTCAACCATTTTATTAAGATCAACCTTTTTGTTAACAAGCATTTCTTTTTCAACGTTTTGAGGTGTTTTTAAGAAAGTTTTTCCTGCAATTTCTTTAAACACTGGCGCAGAAACTGTTGCTCCGTAAAATCCTTTTGCTGTATTCGGCTCACTGATCATCACATAACAGGTATATTTCGGATTATCAGCCGGATAGAAACCTGCGAATGATGCACGGTATTTCATTGGACCCGGCAACCAATATTCAAATCTTGCAGTTCCTGTTTTACCTGCCATTTTTAAATTTGGCGTGAAAATACTTTTTCCTGTTCCTTTTTCTACGGCTTTTGTCAATGCACTGGTCATCATTTTAATAGCTTTTTCTGAGGCCATTTTGTTGACGATAACTTCGGGCTTTGCATTGTACATTACCTTTCCGTCTTTCATGATCTTGTCGATGAATAGAGGTTTTAGCATTTTACCACCGTTAGCAACTCCATTATAGAAAGTTGTTAATTGTAATAAATTGATGTTTGAAGAATATCCGTAAGCAATTGAAGCTAATGTTGCAGCATTCCATCTTTTATTTTCAGGAGTTACGATCTTCGGTTTTGTGATTCCCGGAAGTTCGATGTCCATTTTGTCGAATAATTTCCAACGTTTTAAATGATCAAGGAAAATTTGAGGTTTCGCAGCGTAATATTTTGTAATCAATTTTGCTGTTCCAACGTTACTTGATTTCGCTAAAACATCACTTATATCATAAGTTCCGCCACCGTGACCGTCTGAAATTCTTTGTTTTGCATACACCCAAACTCCATTTCCTACGTTTACAGTTGTATTTTCATCAATAAAACCGTCATCCATTGCTGCTAACAAAGAGATAGTTTTAAATGTAGAACCTGGTTCGATATTATCTTTTAGAGCATAATTGTAAGAATCTTCGTAATCTCCATCCTCGGTTCTTCTTAAATTAACCAAAGCGCGAACTTTACCAGTCTGCACTTCCATTACAATTACGGTTCCGTGTTTTGCTTCGAAATTAACAAGCTGCTTCTCCAAAGCGGAGTGTGCAATGTCTTGAATTCTAAGGTCTAAGGTTGTGTAAACATCTTCTCCGTCAACAGGTTCCTGAACTTTCCAGAAGTCGATTGGTTTCCATTGAGAAGAGTTGATTCTCTGCTCTAATCTTTTCCCGTCACTTCCTGTCAGGTATTTTGAGAAAGCGCCTTCCAGACCTGCTTTAAGTTCACCATTATCAATTCCGATTGTTCCGGCACCGATTTCTGAGGTTGCTAATTCTCTTTTATAATTTCTGTCAACTATAAAACCGCCTTTGTTTTTTCCTTTTTTGAAAATTGGGAAGTTTCTGATTCTGTCATACTCGTCAAAATCAAGACCTTTAACTAAAGCGTAATATTGATTTTTCTTTTTCTTCTGTTCATCGAATTTTTGTCTGAAATCACCTCTCGATTTTCCAAACATTTTGCTTAAAGAATCTGTTAATGCTCCGATGTTGTTGCTGTAAATCGTGTCTTTCATTGTTTTGAAATCCAGATAGATATCGTAACGCATCACAGTTGTCGCAAGAATAGACCCGTCGGAAGCAAATAAATTTCCACGGGCAGCTTTTAGGGTTGCTTCGCGGTAATTTTTGTTAATGTAGTCGTCTTTAATTTCCTGAACATTGGTGTTTTGAAGAATGATGATCCTTGCAATGAACATTACAAATACGCACAAAGCCACCACTGCGAAGAGGTAGCCCCACCTTAAGGTTCTTTTACGTTTGTTGTCGTATTCATTTTGCTTTTGCATCTGTACTATCCAATTTTATTAATAACTTGTGAGGATGGTTTTCCAGTGTCATCAAGGAATCCCGGGCAACTTCTTTCCCTAACTGAGATTCCATTTTTACTTTAATAAGCTTACTTTGTGCGTAAGCGTTTCGAGATTTATATTCTTCTGTTTCTTCTTTTAAGGCGTTGACAATTTTAATTTTCTTGTTGACGAGATGATTACTGTAAATCATTGCCATCATTAATATAAACAACAAGAGAAAATACTTGTAATGTATTTTGATCTCATCACGATTCAGGAAATTACCTTTTATAATATCTATAAAAGTTAATCTCTTCTGAGGGCGATTTGTTGTTGTTCTTTTTGCCACTTTATAATCAATTTGCTTTGTAGTGAATTCACTTTGTTTGTCAATGGTCAATTTTAACGGTTGAAAAATTGACTATTCACAATTCATTTATTCACCTTTAAACTTTTATTCCTGTTCTCATTTTAGCACTTCTGGCTCTTGAGTTTTCTTCAATTTCCTTGTCATCAGGAATGATTGCTTTGTTCTTAACCAATTCGAATGCTTTTTTATAATTTCCGTAAATGTCTCTCTGAGGTTCACCCTCAAACATTCCGTTTTTCAAAAATCTTTTTACCAGACGATCTTCCAGAGAGTGGTAAGAAATTACTACCAATCTTCCATCTGGTCTTAAAACATTGTATGCCTGAACAAGCATTTCTTTTAAAACTTCCAGTTCTTGGTTTACTTCAATCCTTATCGCCTGGAAAAGCTGTGCATAAAATTTATTGATCTTATGCGGCGGAAGAAAATTGAAAAGTTTTTTCAAATCCTCCGTTGTGTTGATGGTTTTAATTTTTCTGTGGTGAACGATGTCTCTAGCTAATTTTCTAGATTCTCTTAATTCGCCATAATAATAAAAAATATTAGCCAACTGCTCTTCTTCGTAATCATTGATTACTCTTTTAGCATCAAGACCCTGCATTACATTCATCCTCATATCCAAAGGAGCGTTGCTTCTTGTGGAAAATCCTCTTTCTGCTTCATCGAACTGATGAGAAGATACTCCAAGGTCGGCAATAACTCCATCAACCTGAGAAACTCCATACATTAATAAGGAGTTTTCTAAGAATCTGAAATTTTGATTGATCAAAGTAAATCTCGGATCATCAATTGTATTTTTAAGCGCGTCTAAATCTTGGTCAAAACCGTACAGTTTTCCTTTATCGGAAAGTCTGCTCAGTATTTCTTTTGAGTGACCACCGCCACCAAAAGTACAGTCCACGTATGTTCCGTCTAGATTCGTCACCAAATCATCAACACTTTGCTTCAACAAAACGGGGTTATGATACATGTTTAAGTTGTGTTTTTTGTCGCTTTTTTTTATTTAGCGGTTATTCTTCATCTAAAGAGCCCATCACGTCTTCGGCAAGGCTGGCAAAATCTTCTTCGTTGGTAGAAATCACTTTTTCGTAAGCATCTTTGTCCCAAATTTCAAATAATTCTCCGGCGCTGGTAATCACAATATCTTTTTGAAGATTTGCGAAATGCGTCAGATCTTTTGAAATCTGTAATCTACCGGCATTATCCAATTCTACAGTTTTTACTCCTGCCGTAAACATTCTAATGAAATCAGCATTCTTTTTAATGAATCTGTTTAATTTATTAATCTTGCCCATCAATTTATCCCAAGCATTCATAGGGTAAACTTCCAGACAAGTTTGGAACACGGATCTTTTGACTACAAACGCCTTGTCATCAAAGTCTTCCATCTGTTTGATCAGAGATGAAGGAACTTTTAAACGGCCTTTGTCGTCAATTTTACACTCATATGTTCCAATGAAATTTTTCATTTGGGACAAATTTATATAATAATTTCCAATATTTCCCACTTTTTCCCACTTTTTGACTTAATGTTAATAAGTTTTATTAATGATTTAATAATATAGGTTTAAGTTATTGATATGTTGGGTCTTGAGAATTGTATTATTCAGGCCATAGTAAAGAGATTTTCAAAAAAAGAGTTAAAAAGCACTTTATTATATTATTTTTATTTTAAATTAGGCATATCAAAATATTTTTGAGGTTTAATTTGTATTTTTGCAAGGCTTTATTAAGGCGTTTTATGATATTTAGTACAAAAAAAGAAAAGAAATATACCTTTGTAGAGGCGGGAGAAGGACATCCATTAGTGCTATTGCACGGTTTAATGGGTGGTTTGAGCAATTTCGATAAGATGGTGAATTTTTTTTCAGAGAGAGGATTTAAGGTCTACGTACCTCAATTGCCGATCTACGATTTACCAGTGCTCAATACTAATCTTACCACATTAGCAAAATATATTATAAAGTTTATAGAGAGCCATATCGAAGGGCCTGTAACTATTGTTGGAAACTCAATGGGAGGTCACATCGGGCTTATATTAACTTTGGCAAGACCAGATCTGGTTAATAATTTGGTTTTAACAGGAAGTTCCGGATTATATGAAAGAACATTCGGAGACAGTTTTCCGAGAAAAAATGACAAATCATATATAAGGAAGAAAACTGAAGAGGTTTTTTATGACCCTGCTGTAGCAACTGAAGATCTTGTAGACGAGGTTTTTGGGGTGGTGAATGATAGAATGAAGGGAATAAAAACCGTAATGCTGGCCAGAAGTGCCATCAAACACAATATGTTGCACGATCTTCCTAAGATTTTAACACCAACGTGTCTGATTTGGGGGAAACAGGATAATGTAACACCTCCGGAGGTTGCGATCGATATGCACAAATTTATTCCAAATTCAGATCTGTTCTGGATTGATAAATGCGGCCACGCAGCAATGATGGAAAAACCGGATGAGTTCAATGAAATTCTCTACAGCTGGTTAAAAGATAAAGTTTAAAAAAAATAAATTGAACCATTAAGAGCTTTTCTTAATGGTTTATTTTTCTAAAAATATTCGAAATGGTTATTAAGACTGCAGAATTTGTAAAAAGTAGCGGAAAATGGCAGGAATGTCCGGAACCGACAATCCCTGAATATGCTTTTATAGGAAGATCAAATGTTGGGAAATCTTCATTGATCAACGCGATGATGAACAGGAAAGATTTGGCTAAAACTTCCGGAACTCCAGGGAAAACTCAGCTTATTAATCATTTTATCGTTAATGAGAATTGGTATCTTACCGATTTACCTGGATATGGTTATGCAAAGGTTTCAAAGGTTTTGAGAAGAGATTTTGAGAAACTGATCAACAATTATATTCTAAATAGAAAAAATCTGGTGAATCTTTTTGTTTTGATTGATTCAAGACACAGTCCACAGAAAATAGATCTTGAATTTATTGAATGGTGCGGAGAAAGTGGAGTTCCGTTTTCAATTGTTTTCACGAAAGTTGACAAATTGAAGCCGAATATCGCCATAAAAAATGTAGAAGATTATAAGGCAGAGCTTTATAAAACGTGGGAAGATCTTCCCGAATTATACGTGACCTCTGCTGAAAAGAAGGAAGGATGCGATGAAATCCTTGATTTTATACAAACAACTAACGACTTTTTAAATAATAATAACGTTAATTTCGATGAGTAATATTGTCTGGAAAATTAAAACATTTGAGGAATTTACAGTTCCTGAATTATATAATCTTCTGAAAGCTCGCAGCGAAGTATTTGTAGTGGAACAAAACTGTGTCTATCTAGATGCTGATGGCTATGATCAGCAAGCGATCCATATCTGGGCAGAGGAAGAAGATGGTGAAATTTTGGCGTACTGCCGAGTTTTCGACAAAGGTATTAAGTTTGAAGAAACTTCATTAGGTCGCGTTATAACTACGCAAAAAGGAAGAGGCAGAAGCTTGGGCAAGCAACTTATACAATATGCTGTTGAAACGATAGAAAACCGCTATCATACTTCTGAAATCAGGATTTCTGCGCAGGATTATTTATTGAAATTCTACGGAGATTTTGGCTTTGAAGATACCGGAAAAAAATATTTAGAAGATGACATTCCACATACGGAAATGATCAGAAAATAAAGAAAAGCGAAGAAATTAATCTTCGCTTTTTTTGATAATTAAATATATATGGAGTGTTTTTTATTTTCCTGAAATGGCTTTTAAAATAATAGGTTCAAGATTAGACGGCAGATCTGCTGATTTTATCTGATAATTTTTGATCTTCATTTCTTTAAACCAATTTTCCCAGTATTCTTTGATGACACCCTCTTCAAAAGGATTACCTTTTTCGGGATTGATTCCTAAGACAACTACTTCCAGATTATTCAAATTATCATTGGCTTTCACAAATCCCAGCTTATTTTTTTCAATCATATTTTTAAAATCAGAAGTGGTAAGATTGTTTGATTTTATCAATTTTGAAGTTAAATAAGATGTCTTTTTTTCCTCTCCAAACTTAGTGTTTTCGTGATACATGTATCCGTCAGTCAAAATAAAGAGAATATTTCTGTGATCATCTTTGATGCAATAATCCTTGACTTTATTCTTGAAAAACTCCCAAATATCCGAGCCAACATATTTTCCGTCTTTAATAGCAGATTGATAAATATTTGAGGGTAATTCAGAATATTTTTTTTCAACGGAACTGAAGTAATCTTTGCTTGTGTTTTTATCAAAAGAGATTTTAAGTTCTTTAGTGAAATCATTTATTTTCGGATCAGAAGGTTCCGGATTAAAGAAAACCTGCATCTGGTCATTAAATGTGATGATTCTTTTTGTTTTAATATGATTCAAAAAACCTTTTTCGATGGCTTTGATGTATTCCGTGTCTCTTTGGAAGTATTCCATTGTAGGATTCGGATTAGTTTGAGGATCAATTCTATCGGATAAATCAATTAAAATACTGACGTTAATATTATTTGGATCAACTACAATTGTCGCAGTGGAATCCGTTGTTTTTTCCGTAGTTTCAGCAGCCTTGTCTTTACAGCAAGAAATCAAAGAAATAATCAATAATAAATAAAATATTTTTTTCATAATATGTGATTTATAATGCAGATAAATAAACAAGATTTTGATTGTCAGAATTGGCTCCAACGCTCTCCAGATTGGTCGTATAGGTTTCAATACAGCTGTCGATCATGGTTTGTTTTTCGGTTCTGGAAACAGCTATTTTTTCGCCGATAAATGTCACCCAGCCCTGAACGTATTCGGAAGCGTACAATTTGTAATCTTTAGTTGGAATGATAACTCCGTCGATAATATTTTGAAGCTCTTCAATTCTTCCTCGTGTTTTTATAACAAGCTCTTTTGTGCTTCCGATGTTTGCGAGGATTTCTTCAATTTCTTTTTTAAGAACATTGATTTTTTCTAAAAGGAAAAGAACGTTTTTCTGTCTGATTTCCTGTTCGTTTTTGATCTTATCTTTTTCCCTGTGTTCCTTCATTACAAAGTCGAAAACCAATCCCCAAATAATGTAAACAATGAATCCCGCGAAAATAATTCCCCAAAACTGGTTTTTAGTAAAAGCGATTTTAAGGTCGAATGGGGGGGATTCAAAAGTTTTGTTTAATTCATATAATTTAGACTCGATTTCATAGGCTAAAATGGCATCAAAAATAAATGTTACAACAAATAATGCTCCTAGTTTGACATAATTTACCCAGCTTTTATTTTCACTAAACATATGGATCAGAAATCCTAATCCCAAGAATACAAATGGGATGAGCGTAACAAATGCACCTTCAATTAAACCTTCATTCCATGCCTTATTAAGAGCTTGTGCATCTAAAACACTTTGTATAACAGTAATTTTAGCATCAAAACTTTTAAAAAAAGCTGAGTAAGAAGTCGAAATATAAAATGTAATTAGATACAATGTTATAGGAACCAGAAGAATTGCGCCGATCCAAAACTTGGTAGAAGCTCCCTTCGTTGCTTTTACATTATGCTTTTCCGGATTTCTGGGGAGATCAAGAATTTCGGCCTTTAGAGTTTCAATCGTATTTTGATGATTTTCAATGTCTGTATTTTTATTTTTTAATTGTTCTTCCTTGGTTTCCAATGAAACAGTCAGAGCTTTGATCTCAGTTTCCCTGTTTTTTTGCTCGTTGACGTAGGATTCTTTGAGTTTCTGCTGTTTTTCAACCATTTCTTTTTCCTCATTCTGGAATTTTGAATAAACGGCATCAAGACAAATAGATAAGGTGGTATGATTTCCGTTATTTCTGGAGCTATCTCTGTAACCTCCTTCATGATATGTACGTTTTCTACTTTCTTCGGGAGATTCTTCGTTGGAGTCAATTTCCGTTTTAGGAGATTCTTCTTTCGGAGTCTCGATCGGAATTGATTTTAATTTAAATAAGTTTTTTATACTTGTGGTATCCATAGTGTGTTAGTTTTTTAATTCATATAAAATATCTGTTTTGTTCTTGCCGATTTTTACAGCTTCGATGAGATAATCGACGATCGCTTTTACGTTTTCATCTAAAAAACCGAACATTAGAACATATTTTTCCATTGCAGAATATTCATTTGGTGAAACAATGCCGTCTGCCCAGATCATCACCGTGAGATGGTACAGGTAATCTACTTTTTCTTCAATCGTTTGAGGAACGAGAGACTTAATATTGATGGGATTTAATAGTATTTCGTCCAAATTTTTAGAGGAGATTCCTCTGTCTTCGGCACATTTATAAAGCATCTTCAGTTCTAAGGCGCTGAAATCGTCATCACAAATCGCCATTTGATAAAGTCGTAGAAAATGAGCTTTAAGATTTTCTGTAATTTGAATATTTTCCATGGTTGGCTTAGTCTTCTTTTGGTTTTTTAGGATTAATAATGATGTCTCGAGGGTATGCTCTCGGTTGGTTGAAGTGTGTTGAAGTTTCTTCAGTATTTTCTTCTTCCTCCTTTTTTTCTTCTGGTTTTTCGGCAAAAGCAATCAGTAAAAACAGAATTCCTGTAATCGTATCGACAGGGATCCATAAGCTTTTTCTGTATAGATAAACGGGAAAAACAGGGTTGAAAATGATAAGTATTATGATGAATACTGTACTCCAGTAGTACTGTTTATAACTTAAAAAATTATAAATGACAATGAGCGCTCCAACGGAGATTAAAACTCTGAGAAAAGTATAATATTCTATAGGAAGTCTGAAAATACCAACGAAACAACTTATAGCACAGAATATAAGGAAAGGTTTCATGGTGTAAAGTTTTTAAAATCCTGTGTTGAGATTGTATTTATAATTAAAATTATCTTCAGACATAAAAATGAAAACAAAAAAATCAAAAAGGGCAATCAAAGCAGGGATCAATGTCCAACAAAAGAGTAGATAAAATAACCCTAATTTATTCTGTCCTAAATAAAATCTGTGAATACCCAATCCTCCTAAAAAGAATGCGAGCATGGCGGTTGTAAATTTTGATTTCATAATTTTAAACTCTTGATAATATTTCGTTCTTTTTAATTTCAAATTCTTCGGGAGAGATGATCCCGTTTTCCATTAAACCTTTTAATTTTTGTAGAACAGCAAAAGGATCTTCTGTTTCTATAAGCTGAGGTTTTGGCTGGTGAGGTTGCATTGTCTGTAAAGGGTGCGCGATTATTGGAGTTGCGTTATTTACTGTAACTCCTCCCGCAGAAGCTCTTCTTACTTCTAGGTCTTTTTCTCTGCGTACTCCTCTCATTTGTTCTTCGATTTCCTGGGCGTATTGGTAGAGTTTTCTTGCCTGTGATTTTGGAAGATAATCCATCATATTGGTGAAATTTTTTACGGTTTTCATCATAAAAGTTGCTCCCATAATTCCTTCTTTAATATGACAATCTGCAACATCAACCCAACTGTAATCCTGAAAATCCATCGAGAAACCGAAGTTTTTAGGCCTGCAGAAAATTATTCTCCTGTTGGTAAGTGCAATGCAATCCGGAGATAAGTTGAGGGCCGGTTTCTTTTGCACTGCGATATATTCTACGAACTCTTGTGAGGTGAGAAGACCGTTAATTCTTTCCAAGAGCTTTTCAACGGCTTTCGGATCTTGCTCTTCGTTTAAAAACTGTTTTAAATTCATGATATTTGGTTTTAAATTATTTCACATCTTTATAATAAACATATCCTGTTTGTCCGGATTTCTGAACTTTTATTTTATACCAAGGTGCTTGCGTTGAAAGCTGAATTAATTTTGAATTTTTCGGAACCTTCTCTATTATTTTAGAGGTAAGAGAAGGTTTTTCATAAACATTGGTAACGGAAATTCCTGCGATATATCTGCCAGAATTGATATTTATTTCATTAACAAAAACAGAAGGAGCTTTGTTTGATTTTCCTTTTTTTGAAATGTAAGAATCTGATTCTCTTGATTTTTTAGCTTTGCTTTTCTTCGGGGATGATCGATGTGAAGATGATTTATTTTCGGAAGAACCGCTTCTGCAAACTCCGCAAGTTCCACCACCGCCAGCACAATGACCGCAACCCGAACAATTGGAACAGGCTGAACAAGAGGCTGAGCCGGTACATCTTCCTCCGTGATGAGAATCAATGGTTTTAGAAGGCGAAAAAGGGTTTGATATGAGTGCGCCAATGCAGATTATTACTATAGAAATGAAAGTTTTCATGGTTTTTAGTTTTAAGAATAATTTTCTAATGTTTTATGAAGCTCTGCTTTGTAATTGTAAATTTCATCAAGGTTATTGAGTAAAACTTTTTCTCCTGCTTCTTTGCCATTATGAAATGTTTCCAAGTATTTATTTGCGGTATTAAAATGGAATCTACATAGAGGTTTTCTATTATTGTCGTCCAATAAAACGCCGAAATAAGACAGGGTATCTCTGTGAGCAATCCTTTCAGAAGGTATTTTCTCTCTTATAATAGCCTTTACAATTTGGAAAGCTTCCAATTCCTCTTCAGTTGTAACGATCTTGGAATCATTATTTTCGTCGATAGGCTGAGAGCTTTTTACAGTATCATCTTGTTTTTCAATCTGTTCGTTAATGCTTAAAGCCGATTTAAGCCTGAAACTGATTGATTCATTGATAGATGTCGTCAAAGCTTTCTTCGTATATTCTTTAAAAGAAACCATTCTATTGGCGGTCATTGGCTTTTCAAAAAATCGGCTTACTAAAAGTTTTACTAATTCGTCAGATGGTGTTTCAATTTCTTTTTCAAATTCTTTTCTGATGGCTTTGATATATTTTAATGCCTCCGCGGAATCTAAAATACTTTCAAGATTGTAGTCTTTTTTAGTAAAACTTTCAAGGATTTTGATTGAACTGTCTTTCAGATCCTCAATATTGATGGAGAAAAAAGGCTTTTCATCCATAATATTTGGCTTTTCCAAATCAGTATAAAAATTATACACAATACCATTCGTAAGCACACCAAACCTTGTTTTTGAAACATGATAATAACGGTGAAGCTGTGAATTATGGGCATCTGCACTTTCTTTCCAGTGCTTACATTCAATAATGAAAATCGGGTTGTCATTATGTTTGATTACATAGTCTACTTTCTCTCCTTTTTTGGTTCCGATATCACAAATATGTTCCGGAATAACTTCGGTCGGATTGAAAATGTCATAGCCTAAAATCTGTATAAATGGCATGACGAAAGCATTTTTTGTAGCTTCCTCCGTGCTTATCTGATCTTTTAAGCCTACTACTTTCTGATGTAATTGTTCAAGTTTAATTTTAAGATCCATAGTGTTGGTTTTTAAAGAGTTTCATCAATGGTTTCGGCGGTTGGAGCATTATTTTTAACAGAAGCAATCCCGCTTTCCATAGACGATTTTGAACTGTAATATTGGCTTTTACCAATAATTTCTCCGTTTCTTGCTTTTAAAACAAAGTAATCTTTATCATTCACTGCAACTCTTCGGTCATATTTTGCGTCATCTTGTGAATTAATTTTTACAGATTCTATTCCCTTTTGGCAAGAAGCTTTCTGAACGTACCCTTCGCTGGTTAAAATAATTTCGCCATTTCCGGCTTTAAGATTAAATTGATACTCGCTGTTTTTTCTTTTTGTGATAACAAATTTTCCCATGATTAAAATTTTAACTTGTGTGACATTCATTTGAACACGTTTTGCATCCGTTCGATTGAGAATATTCTTTCTTCGCTTCTTTTACAGCATCTTTACAAGAAGAAAATTGACCTAGGTATTTTCTGTTTTCAACACTCGGCAGATATCTGCAATCTTCATGATGTACTTCATGATCACAGTTGCTTTGAGCTTTTTTGTTTACGTAATACTTTTTCATTGCATTAATTTTTAATTATTTAACACTCCAAAAGTAGGTCACTAATAAAAACGAGCATTACGGCTTCCCGTAAAACGCAAAAAAACCTTTCAAAAAAATTGAAAGGCTTGATAAAATATGTTTTAGAAATTTCGTTAAATAATCCCCAAATCCTTACAAAAAGCAACCAACTGTTCATTGCTGGTAACTTCCAACGCTTCTTTTAAACTGTTTAATCTTTTTTCAACACTGCTTAAACTGTTGGGTTTGATATCGTTGTTTTGAAGATATACAGGTATGTTTTTTTGTAAAACGCCTTGAGAAAGAAGTGAGACTAAAGTGATATCATAAGCTGAAAACTCATAATTATTCAGTTTTTTTACCTCTTGTTTAAGGTCTAATGACAAGTAATTTTCATTCACGTAAACAGATGCAATAGCTTTTTTCAACTCTTTTGAATCATTTCTGGCTTTACGAACATAACCGTTGATTTTATATTCCGTAAAAAGAGAATCAATAACTCCGGATCTATGCTCGGCTGAAAAAACAATTACTTTCAACGAAGGCTGAATTTCCCGTAATTGTTGCACCAATTCTATTCCGTCTTTTATGTTTTGTTGGCGATGATCTTCTTCGTAATAAAGGTCGGTGATCAACAAGTCATAGGTGTCATTTTCACGGACAGATTTTTGAATTTTGGCTAAAGCATCATCACAATACGAGACATAATCAACAGTTGGAACATTCAATTCTTCAAGTGTTTTTTGTACAGAAATACTTATACTTTCGTGGTCTTCGGATATTAAAATTTTTTTGAACATTGTTTTCTTTTTTTAAATAGGAAATGAAATGGTGATCTTCAATCCTTTTTCGATTTCGGTATCAAAAATAATTTCTCCGCGCACATTCTCAATACGGGAAACCGTACTCGTAAGCCCATTTTTATAAATTAATTCTCCAGAGATGCCTACACCATTGTCTGTGTAATGAATTGTGATTAAATTATTTATTCTTTCAAATTTTAAAACCACTCTGTCTGCCTGACTGTGTTTTTTCAGATTGACCAAAAGTTCTCTAATAATTTGATAAACCTCTTCCTGACTAGATGATTTCACATCTTTCCAAATGGTCTCATCATTTCCGGCAACGTAGGTATTTACTGTTTCATTTTTAAAGGTGGCGATAAGCTTTGATATTTTCTTGCTGAAATCTTCCTCCTTTTCTTGTGAATCTATTTTTTCATAAGAAATGTCTCTTGATTTTTCATAAACGAACTCCAGCTCATCCAGCATTTCATTTTTATCAATATTTTCCTGATTTTCAATTTTGGTTATTACTTGATAAATACCGTTGGCAACCACATCGTGTACTTTCTTGGAGAGTTTGAGTTGGTTATTTTTTATTTTTAATTCGTTTTCTTGTTGAAGGCGTTTCTTTCTTTTTTTGTAAAGGAAAAAGCCGCCGATTAAGAGAAAAGATAAACTGCCTATTCCAACGTTCTTCCTAATTTTTTCAATTTTGTTTTCGGCTTTTAGTTTTTCATTTAAAGCATTTTTTTGTTCTAAATCATATCTTACGAAAGCAAATTGATTTTTAGCCTTACTTCGAGCGATTTGTACGCTATCATTTAATATTTGAAATTGTCTGAAATAACTTAAATAATTTTTTTGATCTAGGTTGACAATTTTTTGTAGTGCTTGTAATTGGTCTTCCTTACTTTTATTGTGGGTAGATATTTCCAACATTTTTTTTGCATAATCAAGAGCTTTTGTTTTGTCTTTGTCAAAAAAATATTCAGATAAAGTGGCATAACTTGAATTCTGAGCATAAGAGTCATTGTGTTCCTGTCGAATTTTTAAAGCTTCAAAAAACTCGGGAAGAGGATTGTAGTTTTTATTCTCATAATATTTAGCTTTTGCTAAATTATTTAATGCTCTTGCATAATCAATCTCAACATTTGTTTGAAGTGCTATTTTAAAATTTTGCTGTGCCTGTTTATATTTTTTTAAAGTTGTTAAGACATCCCCCAAATTATTACGGTAGAGATATTTGTCTTTAGGGATATCTGCGTATTTTAATGCTTCTTTGTAATATTTTACAGAGTTATCAAACTCATATAAATAAGCTGAACAAATTCCCATATTATTATAATTGGAGCCAATGGAAAGTTTAATAATACTGTCATCTACTTTTCTAAGATATTTATTGGCCTCAAAAGAAGTTTCAATACCTCCAAAATAATCTCCCTTACGATATTGTAAAATAGCCATATTTACTAATGACCTCCCAATTCCGGAAGAATCTTTACTATCCAGATATGAATTCTTTGCTAAATTAAAATATACAAAAGCAGAATCTATATTATTAGAATCTCTACATAATTTTGCTTTAAGATATAATTCTGAAGCTTTATCCTTACTTTGTTCATCGTCTATCTTTTTATTACAGGAAAATAGACTGATTAATAAAATAATTAAGAAATATTTATTCATGAAGATTAGTTTTCTGTTGCAAAGTAATAAAAAAGAGCAGATCTAAACAATCTGCTCTGTTATAATTAATTAAGGTTGTGTAAATGGAGGTGGATTTTGTCCTGTATTACCTCCTGTACTTCCTCCGTTTCCTGGTCCACCATCTTCTCCGGTTCCTGTAGTCGGGCCACTCGGTCCGTTTTGCACTGTTACGGGATTTCCGTTATTATCGTTACACGTTGTCGTATTTGCGTTGCTATGTGAGAATGCTAAACTTAGTAGCATTAATATAAACTGGATCATGTTTTCAAAAAATTTATTGTTAAAGCATTCGCGTTCTTCCCTGCGAAACAGATCGCAGATAGTTTTACACGTTTAAAATTTCGAAGCGCTTCTTAAATTTTTTGGGAAGTGAACCTTCAAAAACGGAGGAGAAACATCTGCTTCCCAACCCGGAGTTTTCCTCCGTTTTATCTGGTGATTTTGAAATCAGTTTTGTACATTTGTTTTTTGTAATGTTTTGTTTCTCACTGATTTCTGATACAAATTTCTAGGAATTTTAGGAGGTAATTGCAGACAAAACATGGACATCGATGGACAATGATGGACAGGAATTCGTTACGGAAACCCGTAATGCGACACGGTAGAAAGTCACCTATTTTGTAATACCCTTAAAAAACTAATTATGTCCAAGAGAAAACAATTAATCCATGACATTTTTGAACGAATTAAAGAAACATCAGAAAAAGACACCAAATATGGATGGTCAGACGATCTTGCCGATGCGATAGAGAAAAAAATAAAATTTAAAGTATCTGGCAAAACACTTTCTAGATATTATGATGCTTATATAGATGGAATTAATGAAGAAAAAGGCATAGAAACTTTAATACTTAATAGGTTAAGCCAATACTTAGGTTTTGATGATTATGAAGATTTTTGTACAACTATTGAGAAAAAAGGAGCAGATACTAGCAAAACAACGGTTAAGATAGATGTTGATAATAGTGAAGTATCATCAATTAACGGTGCACCTAACGTTAATGTAACTATTACAAATACTAACGCAAACAATAACGAGCAAAATTTCAAAATGCCCGAATTCATAAAGCAAAATGGATTAGGAATTTTAGAAATAACTTTTGTTTTATTATTGGTTACAGGAGGAGTGTTTTTTCCAAATACGAAAGATGATTCAGGAAGTTTAACAAATTCTACAGTATTTACATTCTGGGGGAAATCAGATGCAGATAAAAAATATATGTATTGGAATGGGGAAAGATATATTGCAACAGATAGTAACAACCTTGGACCTCACATAGAAGTTGTTCCAATGAATCAATATAATTTTAGATATCTTAAAAAGATAATGAGAAAAGATACAATGACTGTTGAGAATTCACTAGGAAAAGTTTGGTGTTCAAAATATAATAATGGTGTAGATTTTTTTACTATGGATGGAATCAATCCTGAAAATGGAAAGGAATTAAAATTAGCTACTGATCATATGGTTCTAAAATATGCAGGACAAGAAATAGACTCTATACAAATAGAAGAATAAATTTCCTTCACAATTATTTAAAATTCAATTAAAACAATTCACAAAAGAATCTATTACTTTCGTATTATTTTAAGATGAACAGAGGAATATTTTCACTTTTACTTTTTACGTTTACTCTATTTTCGGCACAGCAAAAACCTGTACAAATTGCATTTCTTTCCGATGTGCATTTTCAGGATTTGTATGGAAGTTTTTCGGATAATAATTTTAAAGGAATTATCAATCCTAAAACAGGAAAACCAACGATTCTGAGAACGATGGATTCGCAATTGCATTCCACTAGAATTTTTAATGAAAATTATTTTGCCTTTCTGAAAGCGTTGGATGATATTGCCACAAAAGGAATTAAAATAGTCGCCATGCCGGGGGACTTTTCAGATGACGGACAAGCCTACAACCTGCGCGGTCTTCATACAATATTAGATCAGTATCATAAAAAGTATGGAATTGATTTTTACTTAACCACTGGAAACCACGATCCTGTTGGCCCGTTTCTACAGGATGCCGGAAAAGATGATTTTCTCGGTGAAGATGGAAACCCATTAGGAATTTACAGCAAAGAAAACCTTGGAAAAACAAAGAATAAAATCATTACAAAAGACATTGCAGAATCGGGATATGTAGAAATTTTAAATGAATTAAAAGCTTTCGGTTTTTATCCCAAAAAAGAAAATCTGTATTGGAGTACACCTTTTGATCAGGATTCTTATAAAAATTATTCATTCGAAAAAGCTTTACAAAATGCTTATTATTCCCGAAGAATGTATGAAGTTGCGAAGGGGTTTTCTGTTCCTGATCTGAGTTATATTGTTGAACCAGTGAAAGGAATTTGGATGATGGCAATTGATGGCAATACCTATATTCCTAAAAACCTCAACGAAAATCCAAATGATCCGTCTAATTATAATGGAGCAAGCATTGGATATAATAACGTCTTGACCAATAAAAAACATTTGATCAAGTGGGTGAAAAAGATTGCAGATGAAGCAAAATTAAATGGTAAAACCCTGATCGCATTTACCCATTATCCAATGATCGATTTTAATGATGGAGCAACTCATGAGATTAAAAATTTGCTGGGAGAAAAAAAATGGCAACTAGAGCGTGTTCCTGAAGAAGACATTGCAAAAGTTTTTGCGGATGCAGGATTGCAAATACATTTTGCAGGACATATGCACATCAACGACACAGGAATTCGAAAAATCGGAGAGAAAATGTTGGTGAATGTTCAGGTTCCGTCATTGGCGGCTTATATGCCGAGTTATAAAATTCTCACGATTCATTCTCCTGAAAAAATGGAGGTACAAACGGAAGTTTTAAATGATGTTCCTCATTTTGATGACCTTTTTCCTTTATATGAAAAGGAATATAAAGCATTAAGTCAAAACAAAAATGCTATACTTTGGAATAAAGATATTTTGAAAACAAAATCCTATCATGATTTCATGCTGTTTCACTTAAAAGAATTGGTTCGTTTGAGAATGATTCCGAATGATTGGCCAAAAGAATTTATGGAGAAAGCGAAATCTTTGAATGGAGAAGATTTACTTTTGATATCACAAAATTCAAATTCAGAAGCAAGGCAAACAGGAATTGATTCAGAATCATTTAAAAAATGGAGTTTTGAAGATTTGTTATTTGATCTGTATAAATTCCAATCTGCGGATGAACTGGCTAAAAAAGACATTCCAAAAGAAAGATTGCAACAATACCAAGCATTGGAAAAGTTATTTGAAACCAATCAATCCCAAGATCCTTTCATCATACAATTAAAATCGGTCTTCAAAATTCTTTCTTTATTGTCAAACGGAGATCCTGCAGATCATTTTGAGATAGATTTGAAAAAGCAGGAAATAAAGAGGTTGTAGTTTTTTATTTCCCACGGATTTCACGGATTTTTGCGTTTATCTTTGTGTTATTCGTGAAAAAAATTAGTGTTATTTGTGTTTAAAATATTTACTAGAAACAAAAAAGACTGCCCGAAAATCAGACAGTCTCTCCTTTAATATCATTTTAATTATTTTCCATTCACAGGATTTTTCCTTTCATACGTATTGTTATCAAAGCTAATTTTATAGTTTGACTTAAAAAGCTTACTTGGCTGATAATAATCTGTGGTAATCACCTGCGCGCCACTTTCCTTTGCTTTTTCAAACCTTGAATAATCCTCTTTCCTTGCTTCCATCGTATCTGCGTCGGCTCTGGTTCGGATGATGTAGCCTTGTTTTACAAGATCATTAATCTTAGGACTTGGATCATTTATAAATAAAACCGCAGACTCAGGCGTTCCCGGAGCTGAATTCGTGAAAACCATTCTTCCTTTCAAAGAAGGATGTTCTTTCATATAAATATCCCTGTTTTTACTGTTGTTATCGAGTACAAAAAGGAATTTTCCTTTGGCATCTTTCACTGTTGGCCAGTTTTTATGTAAAACGGCTTCGTTCAACGTTTTGTAAGAACCGCGAATATCGTCTGGAGTTATAATTTTATTTTTACCTAAATATTTTTTCAATTCATTATCCAGATCATCGAAAAGTTTTGAAGTATAATGTTCAGGTTCTGTACCAAATCTGTTGGTTTCTCCATCTTTAGGTTCAAGTGTAATGAATACAGGATCGTGATCCGGATGGGCATCTGACCACTTTTTAAGATCTTTCAAACAATCTTCTAAGGTGTAATACCAAGTCTGATAATCAATATCTGTAATGTGAATCATTTTATACCCCGGCTTCTTCATTTTTCCTTCCGGATCGAATGGTTGTGTGGTTTTTACAAGATCTAAAATCTTCGGATGGGCATATTTTCCGCCTTTGCTGTCTGCATAGACATCAATTTCCAAATTTCTTAATCCTAAATCTAATTGTTGAGGTATCGGGATATGTTCATATTGAATTCTAGGTAAAAAATTCATAGAATCTTTCTTAGATAAATAGCTGTAAACCTCAGGAAGAATAGCTTTCTTATAACTATTGTGAGAGCCAATTACCTGAATTTCATTAATTTTTAAATCATTAAGATTCTGAGATTGCGACCAAAATAGATTTAAAGAAGAGAGGTATAAGACTATAAAAACGGTCTTTTTCATTTCGTCAATTTTTGTAATGGCGAAATTAATGACTCTTCTTATCAGACGATTTATATATTATGTTAAGTGTTTTTTAAGATTGTGTGAATGATAAAAAACACAACTTCGTAAAATGCTGATAATTAGCGTATTTTTATTTTCTCTTTTTGAGATATTTATGTTTAATTGATTTTAAGATAACATTATGTTAAAATGATTTCGTGGTATATCATTTTACTTTGTATGCCGAAAATGAAACGAAGATCAAGTTAAAAAAAACCACTGTTGCGGGAACAACAGCGGCTTTTTTACTAAGCAAAGCATCGTTTAATTACAACTTACTTTACTTAATGATATGTACCACAAAATTAATTTTTTTAAATTTAAAAAGCTAATTCCGATCGCATTGATCTTTTTGGTGGCAAACCAAGCTCATGCTGAAGGATTTACAAAAACTCATTCTGTTTCCTTTCGGGTGGATGAAACAATTGCCGGAAATGTCACAGATCAGGATGGTTCAGCGATGGAAGGGGCGAAAGTCACTGTCGTTGAAACAGGAGCTACAGCCACTACCGATGCTTCAGGAAATTTTTCTATTTCCGCTTCTGTAGGACAAACGTTATCTATTTCTTATGATGGATACGAAGTACAAAAAGTGAAAATCACTTCTTCATCAGTTTCAATTAAGCTTCAATCTAAAAAAGCGGCTACTTCTATTGAGGAGGTCACTTTGGTAGGTTATGGATCTCAGAAAAAATCAGATTTAACGGGGGCTGTAAGCCAATTGAAGGCAGAAAACTTCAAAGAAGGAATGAATATTTCTGTTGATAATTTAATGCAGGGAAAAATTGCCGGTGTTCGTATCGTTCAGTCGAGCGGTGAACCTGGAGCAGGAGTGAATGTATCAATTAGAGGAATTGGCTCTATCAGAAGCGGTAGTACACCTTTATTCGTTGTAGACGGTGTTCCTTTGAGTAATGATGCGGTAAGCGCACAAAGTCCGAACGTTGGTTTAGGAAATGCTCAGGCTAAAAACCCGTTGAACTTCCTGAATACTTCAGATATTGAATCAATCACTGTTTTAAAAGATGCTTCTGCAGCGGCTATTTATGGAGCAAGAGGTTCAAACGGAGTTGTTTTGGTAACGACAAAAAGAGGTAAAAAAGGAGAACCGATGTTTACGTATGATACATATTTAGGTTTTTCTTCTGTGATTAAAAAATTAGATTTATTAACGGCAGATCAATACAGAGCTGCGGGAGTTGATAAATTGTATGACCACGGCGGAAACACAGACTGGCAGGATGAAATCTACAGAAGTGCAGTTTCTCAGAATCACTCGGTGTCATTCTCAAAATCTACGGAAACAGGGAATTATTTTGCTTCACTTTCTCATATGGATCAAGATGGTATCGTGCTTAACAGTGGTTTTAAAAGAACAACCGCTCGTTTGAATGCCGAAGAATCTTTCTTTGATAATAAAAGATTAAAAGTTAAACTAAATCTTACGGCGAGTGACATCAAAGAAACCGGAATTCCGAACGGAGCCAATGCAGGTTCTGATGGTCAGGTAATTATCCACGCTTTGATGGCGAATCCTACACGTTCTGTGTACGATCAAAACGGAAATTATACGAATTTCAACATGAATGCTCACTACAATCCATTGTATTTATTGAGTGTTTATACTGATAAAACAAATACTTTCAGAGTATTAGGAAATACGGAAGCAACGTTGAGAATCTTACCGGGATTAAATTATAAATTCAATTTAGGTATCGACAAAACAATGTCGGAAAGGAATACAACAATGTATCCAAACATCACCGACAGAACGCCAAAAGGGATGTACGTTCAGGCTAATCTAGACTCTTATAATGTGCTTTTGGAACATTATTTAACGTATGATCTTAGCTTAAATAAACATAATTTCAGCTTATTAGGAGGTTTCTCTTATCAAAAATTTAAGTCATCAGGAACCTATTTCGGGGTTAGAAATATTGCGAATCAAGGAGCAGGAGTTGCACCGGAAATTAATCCTGGATATTCCGGAGAGGCGTTCATTCCGGGAGCAGGATATAATCAGTCAAACGAATTACAATCTTATTTTGGTAGGGTAAATTATAATTTTGATAAGAAATACTTATTAACGGTTTCCTTAAGAGCCGATGGTTCTACGCGTTTCGGAAGTAACAACAAATATGGTTACTTCCCTTCAGCCGCAGTAGGTTGGACGATCTCCAATGAAAATTTCCTGAAAGATTCTCAAATTGTTAATGAATTAAAATTAAGAGGAAGCTGGGGACAAACAGGTAATCAGGAAGTTCCGAACAAAATTACTCAAGATAGTTATTCGTTAGCTCAGGATGGAGGATATTATTTATATGATAATTTAAATCTAATCAATGGAGTTAAGATCGCAAGAACATTAAACCCGGATCTGAAATGGGAAGTGGTGGAGCAAATAAATATCGGAACAGATTTCAGCTTATGGAAAAACAAATTGTACGGATCTTTAGAGTATTACAACAAAACAACAAAAGATCCAATTCTTAATATTCCTTCAAGAGTATTGAGTCCAACAACTTTGGTTTGGAAAAATGTTGATGCACAGATTGTTAATAAGGGTTTTGAATTTACTCTAGGTTCAGAAATTATTAAAAATGAGAATTTCACATGGAATCTTGATGTAAACGGAGCAACGGTAAATAATGAAGTTAAAAACCTTCCGGTTACAGCAATTTATTCAGGTGAAGTTTCAGGGCCTGGACTTTCCGGAGTTACGGCAAATATCTATAAAAACGGATATGAAGCTGGATCTTTCTTTATGTTGAATTATCAGGGAGTGGATGCCAACGGAAAATACATCTATGAAGATATTAACGGAGACGGGAGGATCGATCAGAAAGACAGAAAAATTTTCGAAGGAGCTATTCCAAATTTCACTTTCGGGATCAATTCTTACATGAGATATAAAAAGTTTGATTTTGCATTTTCATTCATCGGTCAGACAGGTGGTTATTTATTGAACAATACAGCATTGGATTTAAATATCAACAACTTAGCTTCAGACAGAAATGTTTTGAAAGAATTCTATGACTCAGGTGCGAGTTTCACCAACCAGCCGCAATTATCGTCATTATATCTTGAAAAATCAGACTTTATCCGTTTGAATAACGTAAGACTGGGATATACTTTCGATATGCATCAGCTGAAGTTTTTGAAGAGCATTAATCTTTACGTAAGTGCGCAGAATTTATTAACGATTACCAACTATTCAGGTTATGATCCTCTTGTTGATACCAACAAACAAGTTGGAGGAAACCAGTCTCTAGGAATTGACTACACTACGTATCCGTCTGCGAAAACTTTCATTTTGGGGGCAACTGTTAAATTTTAATTTAAGCTAAAAAGAATTATGAAATCTAATTTTTTACATATTAATAAAATCGTTTTATCTGTTTTTGTACTGGCCTTAATGGGATGTACAAATCTTGACGAGCAAGTGGTAGATGAGGTATTGGGCTCTGAAAATCTTGCAGATCCCGAAAGTGCCATTGCTGCAGCTTACGGACAGCTGGGTGACGGAACTTTTGTAGATCACGGAAGTGTTTTTGCATTACAGGAATATTCTACCGATGAAGCCTTATTGGCAACAAGAGGAAGCGACTGGGGAGACGGCGGAAAGTGGAGAGCCATGCACGAATTTACATGGGATGCCAGCAATGATGTCGTAA
>Ga0302167_10000324_pt1 | contig 24157 bp, 26 predicted proteins | sample I_Fen_N1_1_FD_193496 | JGI IMG/M metagenome (GOLD analysis project Ga0302167, IMG submission 193496) | Peat permafrost microbial communities from Stordalen Mire near Abisko, Sweden - I_Fen_N1_1 | ecosystem: Environmental > Terrestrial > Soil > Wetlands > Permafrost | place: Sweden: Abisko...
GAAAAAGATGAGAAAGCAGAAAGTAAGTCTGTCACCAATTTTAAACCTTTTGTTTATGCAATTTTAGGAATTATATTGGCTTATTCTTTACTAAATCATGCTTGGTATAACGTTACATTCAATCTTCTATCTATTATTGGTGTCTATATTTCTCTTGAAATTTTCAATCAAAAATTTGGAAATATTTCGGCCGTAATTGGAAGTATCTGCGGTGCTGGTGCTTCGGCCACTCAAAATGTAAATTCTTGTAACAAAATTATCAATCAGGATAAAACGAGTATTCTTGGGCTTAAATTTTCAGATTTCTCCCTTATCTATTTTATTGGAATTTCGGTTTTAGGACTGTTTTTGCCAAGTTCAGCATTTGTAATTAAAGGATTTACGTTGGCATCGTTGGTTGCCATTGGTTATTCAGTTTATGTACAGGCTTTTGTTGAAAAAACTTTCTGTCGAGTATGTCTTATTATCATTTCCATTCTTGTTGCTCAGATAGCCATCAGTTTTTTCCTTTTTGAAAATCTTATTTTTGATTCCAAAGTACTTTTATTAAGTATCATTCTGTGGTTATCATCTTTTTCTCTTATTTTATTTTTAAACAATGTACTTGAGCATAAAGAGACGTTACAAAAATCTAATGCGAAGAATTTAAGATTCAAAAGAAATTACGATCTCTTCAAAAGAGAACTTACTGATAATGAAAAAATTCAATTTTCTGATAACGAAACTTTTTCTTTAGGAAATAAAGATGCTAAACTTCATATTTCAATTGTTTCAAATCCGTACTGTGGATTTTGTAAAGATGCTCACAAAATAACAGAACAGTTGTTAGAAAAATATCCTAATGATATTTCGGCACAGATAAGATTTAATTATACTCCAGAAAGAGCGAATGAAAAATTCACCAACCTGATCTCAGATTTCACTCATATTTACAATAACAGACCGGAAAAAGAATTCCTTAAAACCGTAGATACTTGGTTTGAAACCAAAAACGAAGACAAAATCAGAGAAATTGCAGGAACAAGTTCAAATCAGGAAAACCTTGATCCTCTGATTCAAATGTCAAATGATAATAGTAATGCCGGATTAAACTTTACACCCGTATTTATTATCAACGGACATCAGTTCCCGGATAAATATGATCGTGAAGATATTTGGTATTTTATTACTGATTTAATAGAAGACGAGGACTTTTAAAGAAAAATATTCACCAATTATAAAAATTCACTAACTTAGGAAAAATTATAAGCGGTATCCGAAAAGCTTAAAAAAGAGTAGGAACACTAAAAACTATTACTATGAAAAATTTAAGAAAACTTTCTAAGAAAGACATGAAGTCTATTCAAGGATCTATTCCGGAGTGTCTTGCAGGATATTATTGGTGTAACATAACCAGGAAATGTATCCCGTTCGGAACATCTTGTGGAATTTCAATCGAATAAATCTATACCAAAATCAACAAATCATTTTAAACAATTTATACTATGAAAAATCTTACAAAAATCTCAAGAGAAAATTTAAAATCGATTAAAGGAGGTTTTAGAATGTGTCCAGTAGATGGAGATTGCGGACCAGGTTGGTGCTGTGCAAATGGTGCATGCCGTACGATTGCAGGAGCAAGTCCTTCTACTTATCTGTGTACTTACTATCCGATAGACTAGTCTACACCACTGATCACAAACAAAATAACAAAATATGATATTATTTTTTGATACTTAAAAATTAATATCATATTTTCGATACCATTAATCACAAATTTTTTAAGCTATGAAAAACCTAAGAAAACTATCCAGAGAAAACCTTAAAACAGTAAAAGGAGGAATCACGGAAGAATGTGCAAGAGGACAGGCATCATCTACTGCGTGCTTTTCTACATTAGCAGCTTGTGAAGCTACTTTTTCAGATCCAGATTTTAATTTCTGCATCCGTTATTGCAATAAATATTGCTATTAAAAATCATTAAAAGTTAATATACTTTTAAATATAAGAGAAAGGTTGCCGTCAAAAAATGGCGGCAACTTATTTTAAACAAATAGATAGATAATTGAAGTTGAAAACTTTTCCTTTCTACCGTCAACCCGATTCCAAGGATTGCGGTCCCACATGTCTTCGTATCGTAAGCAAACATTATGGAAAAAGCATTTCCTTACAGCAAATCCGTAACCTCTCTGAGACTACAAGAGAAGGTAGTAGCTTATTAGGTCTGAGCGATGCAGCGGAAGACTTAGGTTTTCGCTCATTGGGAGTTCAAATTGATTTTGAAACCCTTGCAGAAGAAGTTCCCTTTCCATGCATTGTTCACTGGAACAAAAACCATTTTGTAGTCGTTTATAAAATTGATAAAAATAACAAAGTATATATTTCAGATCCAAGTTATGGACTGATTACCTATTCCCGAGATGAATTCATCAAACTATGGATCGGCGAAAATGCCAATGAAAAAACAGAAGAAGGTATCGTTCTTATTCTAGAAACGACTCCTGCATTTTTTCAAACCGAATTTGATGATAAAGAAAGTAAGGCTAGTTTTACATTCCTATCAAAATATTTATTAAAATATAAATCGTTGGTCGCTCAATTGGCGGTCGGCCTTTTAGCGGGAAGTTTATTATCATTAATTTTCCCGTTTCTTACCCAAAGTATCGTCGATGTCGGAATCCAGAATCAGGATTTAAATTTCATCTATGTTGTCTTATTAGCCCAAGTCATGCTTTTTCTAGGCAGAATGGGTATAGAAATGATCCGAAGCTGGATCCTACTCCACCTTTCTGCAAGAATTAATATTTCTATTATTTCGGATTTCTTTATCAAATTAATGAAGCTTCCCATAAGTTTCTTTGATACCAGAATGACCGGAGATATTATGCAGCGTATCAACGATCACCACAGAATAGAACAGCTTTTGACGAGTTCATCTCTAAATACCTTATTCTCATTGGTGAATCTTGTTATTTTCAGTATTGTTCTTTTATTTTATGATTACAGACTGTTTGTCGTTTATTTGATAGGCGCTGTTTTATATATCGGCTGGATCACTTTCTTCCTTAATAAAAGAAAAGAACTTGATTATAAAAGATTCTCACAGGTTTCTCAGGAGCAAAGTAAAGTGATCGAGCTTATCAACGGAATGCAGGAAATTAAAATGCATAACGCCGAAAAGCAAAAACGTTGGGACTGGGAGTTTTTACAGGTTAAATTATTTAAGATTAGAATTAAATCTTTATCACTAGAACAATGGCAGTCGGTTGGAGGAAATTTCATTAATCAAATGAAAGATATTCTGGTAAGTTTTCTTTCTGCTAAATTGGTTTTAGAAGGAAATCTAACTTTGGGAATGATGCTTTCCGTTCAATATATTATCGGACAGCTTAACAGTCCACTTTTACAGCTTATTGATTTCATTAAACAATTTCAGGATGCTAAAATCTCTCTTGAAAGGCTAGGTGAAATCCATGATAAAGATGATGAAGAAAATAAAGAAGAGCAATATGTTGCCGAAATTCCTCAAAAAGATATAGATATCAAGGATATGTCATTCAGATATATTGGTTCTGATGCTTTTGTTTTTGAAGGGTTAAACTTAACTATTCCATACCAAAAAACAACGGCTATTGTTGGAGCCAGCGGAAGTGGAAAAACTACGCTTTTAAAATTATTAATGAAGTTTTATGAACCGACTGAAGGTGACATTAAAATCGGAAACACAAAGCTAAAGAATGTTTCTCCAAGATTTTGGAGAGATCAATGTGGTGTGGTAATGCAGGAAGGCTATGTTTTCAATGATACTATCGCCAATAATATTGGAGTGGGCGAAGATTACATTGATAAACAAAAGCTAAGAAAAGCGGTAGAAATTGCTAATATTAAAGACTTTATAGAAGGTTTACCATTAAGTTACAACACAAAAATAGGAAATGAAGGTTTAGGAGTAAGTGGAGGTCAGAAACAAAGACTTTTTATTGCAAGAGCCGTTTATAAATCTCCGGAATATATTTTCTTTGATGAAGCTACATCTGCTTTAGATGCCAACAACGAAAAAATCATTATGGAAAATCTGGAACAGTTCTTCAAAGGAAAAACAGCTATTGTTATTGCTCACAGACTTTCTACCGTAAAGCACGCAGATAAAATCATTGTTTTAGACAAAGGAAATGTGGTGGAAGAAGGAAGTCATACAGAATTAGTGGCATTAAGAGGCGAATATTACAGACTGGTAAAAAATCAATTAGAACTTGGAAACTAACAAAGATATTTTAGATAACATAGAATTACGTTCTGAAAGTGTTCAGGATATTCTTACACAACCGCCTCACTGGATGATCCGTTGGGGAAACACCATTATTTTTATTATCCTTCTGCTTATTTTAGGAATGAGTTATGTAATAAAATATCCGGAATTCATACCCGCTCCTATTGTTGTTACCTCACAAAATCCTCCGGAAAAACTCGAGGCAAGAATAAATTCCAAAATTGAAAAAATATTCATTAAAGATCATCAGGAGGTTAAAAAAAATCAGGTCTTAATGGTGATGCAGTCTGCAGCTAATTATAAAGATATTTTAGAGCTTAAAAAGCTGGTAGATTCTATTTCTCCTAATCAGCTAGGCTCATTTCCGGTTCATCAGAGTTCACATTTTAAATTGGGCGAATTACAGGGTGATTACAATAATTTTGCTAAAGCTTTTCAGGATGAAGAGCTCTTTACAAGATTACAGCCTTATGCTCCCGAAAGTTTAGCTGCGAATCAGAGCCTTTCTGAATATCGAATGAGAATCTTAACGATGAAACAACAGAAAAGTCTGGAACAGGCAAAGTATGAGATTACGAAGAAAAGCTATCAACGTTCACAAGAATTGTTTAATCAAGGCGTCATTGCAGCAATGGAGCTCGAGAATGAAAAAATAAAATATCTGCAGGCTCAGCAGAATTTAGAAAATATCAATATTTCATTGTCACAAATGGAAGAAAGTATTTCTAATCTTAATAGAACCAAAAGCGGGACTGTTATTAATACAGAAAAGGATAAAATTACCTATTCTTCACAAACATTGCAATTATTTGAGCAATTAAGAAAATCGTTGAAGCAATGGGAACAAAATTATCTTGTTATTTCATCAACGGATGGTGTTGCTAGTTTTCAGCAGTTTTTCGGCGAAAATCAGTTCGTAAAAACCGGTGATGCTATTTTATCCATTCTTCCTAAAAACAAGGATAAATTAGTGGGCAGAATGTCTGTACCGGCAACGAATTCAGGGAAGATAGCTCAGGGTGAAAAAGTTTTAATTAAACTTGACAATTATCGCTTCCAAGAATATGGAATTGTAGAAGGTAGGGTTCAAAATATTTCTCTTTCTTCAGATGATAAAGGAAATTATTACGTAGACGTTATTCTTCCGAAAGGATTAAAGACAAGTTATAATAAAACCTTAGTTTTTGATAAAGAACTTAGAGGAAGTGTCGAAATTGTAACTCAAGATTTAAGACTTATTGAGAGGTTCTTCTACCAAATTAGAAAATTATTGGGATATCAAAGTTGATATTCTTTACATATAGAAAAGCAAAAAACCGCAACTTAATGTTGCGGTTTTTCTCGCTATTGTAGCGAAGACGGGAATTGAACCCGTGACCTCAGGGTTATGAATCCTGCGCTCTAACCAACTGAGCTACCTCGCCGTTTTGGTGGTGCAAATATAGAAAATATTTACTTACCACCAAAATTATTTTATCTTAAAATATTCCAAAACATCACCTACATGATCTGGTTTGCTGATTATCTTATTGTTAGCATCCAAAATAAAATAAGTCGGAGTTGCATGAACATTGTAAGTATCTACATAACTACTGTTCCATCCCTTTAATTCCGAATCATTGATCCATGGAAATACACTTATTTTTTTGCTGTATGAATCTTTATCTGTATCCAGAGAAAGCCCAACAACCTGAATATTTTTAGCTTTTAAATCGTTGTATTTTTCCAATAATTTTGGAAGTTCACTTTCACAGTGTGAACAAGTAGAAGACCAGAAAACAATCACTTTCTTATCAGCTTTCACATCATACAATGACTTTGCTGTCGTATTTAAAGGAGATTGGAATTTATTATTTGGAAAAGTCGCTCCCATCTCTACATTTGTATTCGATTTAATCGTTGAAGCTAACCTGTCATTGATCGTGCATTTAAGATTTTTAGCAAGACCTAGATATTTATCCTTAAACTCATTCATATCATATACATCAAAGATATCAATCAGTTCAGATAAAACGGTTTGTCCACGTGGTGTTTCTACCTTTAAAGTATCTAAAAGCTTGTCTACAGAAGCACCAACATTCGTGTTCCCTCCAGTATTCAGGTAAGCAACAAGTATAGGTCTTAATAATGATGATGTTTCAAGAAGGTCGTTAGATTTATCAAGGAAGTTAACGATATCATCTTGAGTAACCTTTTTAGCGCTATCAGCCGATAAAAATTTACTGTAATTAGTATTATAATAATAAATAAAAGGATGTTGAGCCTGATCAACAGAATTAAGGCCTCCGGAAAGTCTGCCTATTTCGGTTTTTAAAGCTTTCCCGAAATCAGTATTGTCTTTATAATATTCTTTAATTTGAGTTAATGCAGGTAAAATCAATTCTTTTTTCTGAGATCCTTCCTGTAACTTACTCATTAAATCATTTGACTCGTCCTGATAAACAATATTCTTAACTTTATTATCCTGAGTTTCTAATTTTATACTTACATTTTTATTTTCTGAAATAAAACTAATCGAATTATTAGTAGTTGGAAAGTAGATCTTCATCATACCCGAATAATTTTTAGGATACTTAAAAGTCCATGTATTATTTTTAACCTGCTCTTTAGAGACTATGATATCTTTCGATCCGTTTAAAGTATATAGAATAGCGTCTTGTTCTTTAAAATCTGCAGGCGTCTGTACTGTAACAGTGAACTGAGCCTGTAAAGAAAATGCAGATAATACTGCTGATAGTATGTAAATCTTTTTCATAATGTAAAAATAAAAAAACTCTCTGACTAATCAGAGAGTTTAAAATATTTTAATAAAATTTTATATTTTTTGACCTTTATATCTTTTAGTATAAAATGCAATAAACATGATTGCAATAGCTCCTAAAGCATAAACATACATATCAATTGGTGAGGAAACCCCCGGACCAACTCCTTGTACAGTTGGATCATCTACAACAATTGTTTTCTGTGCATGCCCCATAAATGCAATTAAAAGAAAAAAAGTACCTACTAGTTTATTTATAGTTTTCATATATTTTATTTTAAGATTTTGGTATTAACAGTTTCTCCCTTATCTGAAACAATTTTTACAACGTAAGAATTTTTAATAGAGTTATCTAATTCAATTACAAAATCTGTAGAAGTATTTACTGCTTTTTTAGAGATTACCAGTTTACCACTCATATCATAAACTTCAATATCTGCTTTTTTCCAGTTTGGATCAAATCTAACAATATAGTTAGTAATTTCCGGGTTATAAACAACCATTGTTCTTGAAGACTTAACAGGATTCTGAGTTGCTAAGACATCACGATTAGGCTCTCCATAGTATAAATCATATGGCGAAGCATTAGTAGTAACAGGAATCGTTTCACCTTGTTTAGCTTGCATTACAGTTCCATTTGGAGCTTTGTAATAGAAACCAACACCTGTTGAAAGTTGATGTGCTCCATTAGCAACTAATTCTGCATTCTCTCTGATCTCAAATTTATAAGATTTAATTTGAGAACTATAGTTCATTAAACTAACGTTTTTACCTTTAAAGTCATTTTCATTAGCTTCGTTGATATATAACCAATAGTTAGAACTAAAGTTAGGATCTATACCTCCTGTAGGAGCTTCTTCAAAAGTACCTAAAAGATTTGCAGTACTAGCCGCATATTGAGTCTTCTGAGCTGAAGTATTTCCTGTTGTACCATTTGGATAAACAACATAATATGTTCTGTCTAACTCTTTCCCGTTAATATCAAGAGCAATAACTCCTAATTGTTTAACAGTTCCAGTTGCTCCATTTTTAGCAGCAGTAACGCTATAAGCAGTACCTGATGATCTACCAAGATAATTAAATCTTCTTAAATTACTAAAGTTAAGAACATCATTATTAGCATTATTATTAAGCTTAATAGTAAATGCGCCAAATGGTCTAACAATTGTAGATGCAGCATCTCCGGTAGGAACTCCAGAATTGAATGTAACTACTTTATAAGCTGCAGCTGTACTACCCGTACCCGTATACTGAACTCCAGTTGCTTCAGTTCTTACACCATAAATATTACTTAAATTCACACCATCACCATTAGCTTCAGCTATTCCGATGTTAGTTAAATCTAAGTTAGTAAGATATGGATTGGCAAATTGGTACATATTTTTACCATAGTTACCCTGCCATTTACCAGAAGCCCCATTAAACTCGTCTGAAACATACGTATTGTATGCCTCATTATAGCTATTATGACCTTGTCCGAAAGATCCGAAATTCACACTTGCTCCTGCATTGTGTAATGCAAGTGGAACATTAGAAAAAGATCCATCATCAGATACCGGAGTACCTTTAAGGGTTCTAGTAGTAGTAAGATCTAGACCTTGACCTCCTATCATGTAATAAAAATAGGAAGAAGCTGCATAACCAAATTTATGCAAGTTAAAATCTGTAAAATTTACTGCCTTTACATCGGTATTATTCCAATATAATACATCATTTTTAGATCCTCTTTGAGTCGTAAATGTTTTACCAACCTCAGTACCAAAAGAAGCAACAGACTTTCCGAAGAATGGCATACCCATTTGTTGGTAATCACCATGCTTCACCTGTCTCATTTCTTCATCAACAATAGCTGTAATATTACTTTGTGGAACACCCGTAATATATAGCTGTCCATAAGTATAATTAGGATTTGCCGGGTCAAGAGAACTTGGCTGATTATACTCAGTAGGCTCATTAAGTCTGTTAATGAAGTTAGCTCCTCCATTAGCTTCTGTTTTATCTACACCTGCTGTAGTAATTGTTTTGAACGAATCCGTTGCTGATCCGCTAACCATGAAGTTACCTCGATTTTCAATAACTCCATTTCCTTTTGTTTGTACGCCACCTCCAGAAAATACCAGGGTGCCTTTACTCACGAACGTAGTAGCCGTATCGTCTACGTGTAATAGAACATTCTGCGCCTGAACAGAATAAGCGGCTGCTAATAAACCAATAGCAAATAAACTTTTTCTCATTGTATATAATTATTTGTGTGTTAATACAATCTTCACCCGCAAAGGTAAGATTTTTTTTTCAAGGAAAAAAATATATTTTATTTATTAACAAAAATATTATCTTCGGTTAATACTATTTCTTTCTCCTCTCCTATTGAAAACATGTAGTCTTCAAGTACTTTCTCAGTGGTTCCTCTAAGCCCTCTGGCTCCTAAACCTTTCTCCATTGTTTCTTCTACAATTTTTTCAATTGCACCGTCTGTGAATACTAAATTCGTGCCATCCATTTTAAAAAGCTCCACAAATTGATTCACAATTGAATTTTTTGGCTCTTTCATGATACGAACCATTACTTCTTTCGTGAGTTTATCGAGATAAGTAATGATTGGAAATCTGCCCAAAAGTTCGGGAATTAATCCGAAAGTACGAAGATCAATTGCATTAATATTTGTTAATACATAATCATCTTCATCTACTTTATTGATCTTTTCTGAGCTGAAACCTATTGCCTGCTTGTTCATTCTTCTTTCGATGATCTCCTTGATTCCGTCAAAAGCTCCACCGGCAATGAATAAAATATTTTGAGTATTTACCTGAATATATTTTTGGTCAGGATGCTTTCTTCCTCCTTGAGGCGGAACATTCACAATACTTCCTTCCAATAATTTCAATAAACCTTGCTGAACACCTTCCCCCGAAACGTCTCTTGTAAGACTCGGATTATCAGATTTTCTTGCAATTTTATCAATTTCATCAATAAATACAATTCCTTTTTCTGCTTTTTCAACATCATAATCTGCAACCATCAAAAGTCTCGACAAAATACTTTCAACATCTTCTCCAACATAACCAGCTTCTGTTAAAATCGTTGCATCTACGATACAAAACGGAACATTCAACTCTCTGGCAATTGTTTTAGCCAATAAAGTTTTTCCTGTACCCGTCTCACCAATCATGATGATGTTTGATTTCTCCAACTCTACTTCTCTGTTTTCATTCTGAGCGTGAAGCAGTCTTTTATAATGATTGTAAACAGCAATCGACAATTGTTTTTTTGCCTGATCCTGCCCAATTACATATTGATTAAGAAATTCTTTGATCTCTTTAGGCTTTTTCAGCTCGTCAATATTTTCTGCAGGAGACTGTTCTGTTTTAGAACCGCCATCCTTTACAATTAAATGAGCCTGTTCTATACAATTTTCGCAAATAAAACCGTTCTGACCAGAAATAAGCATTTGAACTTCACTTCTTTTTCTGCCGCAGAAAGAACATTGGTTTGAATTCATCTTATACTATTATATATATGTTAAAGAAAATCGTAAAAAATTTCTTCTTTACGATCTCCTTATTTTTTAAGAATTAATAATTGAGTTTTGAATCTCGGTATATTCTTCGTTTGTTAATTTTAATCTCTCATTTTTAAAATTCATTTCCTCTACTTTATTTAAAGGAATCAAATGAATATGTGCATGAGGAACTTCTAATCCAACAACTGCTACTCCTACTCTTACGCAAGGAATCGCATTCTTTACTTTCTTGGCAACTTCCTGAGCAAAACCCCAAAGGTTTTTATACTCTTCGCTGTCAAGATCAAAAATAAGGTCAACTTCTTTTTTAGGAACTACCAAAGTATGTCCTTTCACCAATGGCATTGCATCTAAGAAAGCAACAAAATCTTCATTTTCTGCAATTTTATATGATGGAATGTCACCATTAATGATCTTTGTGAATATTGTACTCATCCTTTATTAGAAATTAGATGTTAGAATTTAGATATTAGTTTATAAAGTAATCTCCAAAACTTCGAAAGACAATTTGTTTCCGTTTGGTAAAGTAATTTCTGCAGTGTCACCAATTACTTTTCCTAGCAAACCTTTAGCGATTGGAGTATTTACTGAGATCTTTCCGGTTTTTAAGTCACTTTCGTTATCTGGTACCAATTTAAAAGTCTGCTCTAGGTTTGTTGCATTATTTTTAAGTCTCACTGTTGTTAAAATTGAAACTTTTGAAGTATCTAATAGGCTTTCATCTATAATTTTTGAAGAAGAAACAACGTCTTTCAGTTTAGAAATTCTCATTTCCAACATACCTTGTGCTTCTTTAGCAGCATCATATTCCGCATTTTCCGACAAATCTCCTTTGTCTCTAGCTTCTGCAATCTGCTGAGTAATTTTTGGTCTCTCTACAGTTTCTAACTGTTCCAGCTCAGCTTTCATTTTCTCTAAACCCTCCTTTGTTACATAGCTTGCCATAATTTTCAAAATTTAGTTTTAGTATAAAAAAATAATCCGACATTTGCCGGACAATGTTTTGTTGTAATAATCGTTTAAGTTTTACAAATATATAAAAATTTAAATTGAAATGAAAAAAAGTTTCTCAATCTTATCTATTTTCATATTACTGATATTCAGTAATTTAACTATAAATTCATGCGGTAGCAGGGAAGATACTGTCAGTTGTTTTCCGAACGCTCCCATTGGTGTAATATTAAACCTTAACCTTCCTGCTTACTATTCTCTGAACCAAGTTGGAGGCTGGAAATACATTGATGAACAAAGTTCGGGTACCAGAGGGCTGATCGTTGTAAGAGCTTCCAGCACGACATTTAAAATCTACGACAGAAATGCACCACATATTTGTCCGGATAGCAATACTACTCTTGAGGTTAAAGATGACATCAGTGTTGTTTGCCCGAAAGACAATGCAAAATGGATTTTACTGACTGGACAGCCAACGGCAGTTGCCAATATTCCACCAAAGACCTATCTGTCTAATTATGACTCAAATAGCAATGTTTTAAATATCTATTATTAAAAATGAAAGTCGTAATACAAAGAGTTTCAGAAGCGAGCGTAAAGGTCGATGGCAAAATTGTAGGAGAAATTGGAAAAGGATTAATGCTTTTGGTAGGCATTGATGAAAATGACGAAAAAAATGATGCAGATTGGCTCGTTCAGAAAATTTTAAGTCTTAGAATTTTCGGTGATGAAGATGATAAACTCAATCTTTCTGTAAAAGATATTTCGGGAGAGATTCTTTGCATCAGTCAGTTTACGTTAATTGCTGATTACAAAAAAGGAAATCGTCCGTCTTTCATCAAAGCTGCAAAACCAGATAAAGCTATTCCTCTTTTTGATTATTTTAAAGAAGAAATTTCAAAATCAGAGCTGAAAACGGAGAGCGGAATTTTTGGAGCCGATATGAAAGTATCTCTAATTAACGATGGACCAGTGACAATTGTTATGGATTCCATTACAAAAGCTTAAATTTACAACAGAATAATTTATACAAAAAATGAAAAAAACCTTAGTTACTTTAGTTCTTCTTGCAGGAATTAATTTTTCTTATGCTCAAAAATCTTATACTGACGATCAAAAAGCATCTTATTACATAGGTCTTGATATTGCTCAAAATCTTAAAAAGCAAGGACTTGCCATAGATCCGGATCTTTTGGCTCAGGCAATAAAAGATGAGCTTTCGGACAAGCCAAGATTATTACCAAAGGAAGAAATGGGCACTTTCTTACAAGGTTTCATGCAGAAACAAAATGAGAAAAGACAAGCTCAGGACAAATTAAAAGCTGAAGAGAATAAAAAGAAAGGAGCAGAATTTCTTACAAAAAATAAGCTAAACAAGAAAATAACAACGACAGCAAGCGGTTTACAATATGAAGTTTTGGCTCCAGGTGACGGAAAAGCAAAACCGACTGCTTCAAGCACGGCTACTGTATCGTATAGCGGAAAATTGATGGATGGAACCATTTTCGATTCTACAGAAAAACAAGGTGGAAAACCGATTGAATTAAACATTTCATCTGTTATAAAAGGATGGACAGAAGGTATTCAATTGATGAGCAAAGGTGCTAAATACAGATTTTATATTCCTTCTGATTTAGCATATGGAGACAGCGGAGCTGGCGGAGTAATTCCTCCAGGAGCAACGTTAATTTTCGATGTTGAGCTTGTAGATTTTAAATAAGAAATCGATTTAAAATAAAAAACGTCTCTCAAAATTTGGGAGACGTTTTTCTTGCAGTAAACTTAAAATTATTATCTTTATTCCCAAGTTTTAGAAATAATTTAAACTAAAAATCAAAAAAAACCATGAAAACCAGAATCTTTATTATATCGATTTTCTGCTTCTTCTTATCTTTTGGACAGAATAGAAAGGGAGAATTTCAATTACAGAAAAACTCAAACTCACACAGCCTTTACGTTGCTTTTTCTAAAAATGCCAATGCTGTTGATATTATTAATTACGCACAAAGCAAAAATCCTGCATTCAAAGAATTTGTAAGAGAAAATGGAATTTCATTTGTGAACGATCTCGGTTTCAGTGATAGAAAACTGAACGAAATGGTTGAAAGCAGCAAGAAAAATAAAAACTCAGGAGAATCAGTTGAAAAATTAAGAAGAATTTTCAAAGTTGAAACTTCAGTGAAAAGCAATGAAGATATTTTAAAATTAGCTGAAAGTTTTGAAAAATTTTCTGAGATAGAATATGCTTCAATATTAAGTAATGAACCAATTGAACCGCCTGCAACAGCTACTTTTGTTATTACGCCTAATTTAGAGGCTTCTCAAACTTATTTATTTGAAAATCCCGGAATTAATGTAAATTATGCATGGTCAAGAGGAATTACAGGGCAAAATGTAAGAGTTCGTGATGTAGAATATGGTTTTCATAAGACTCATGAAATGTTGGTTGACAGAAATACCGTTCAACTAGAATCCGGAGTTACTCCAAATGTATCATTAACAACTCCAACAAGTTCTTATTATAGCTGGCTTGATCATGGAACTGCCGTGATGAGTATTTTAGGTTCAGCAAAAGATAATATCGGACTTTCAGGAAGTGCTTACAATGCTACAGAAATGAAAGGGTTCTTAGAATGGACAACCGCTTCATACAACAGAGTTGCAGCCGTAACAAGAGCTATTAATGCTTCTCAGGCAGGAGATATTGTTTTGTACGAAATGCAAACCGGAGGTCAAAACTCCAATTATGTTCCCGCAGAATATGACAATGTTATCTGGGATTTAACAAAAGCAGCAACAGACTCCGGAATCATCATTATTGCAGCAGCAGGAAATGGTAACGAAAATCTTGATGCTTCTTTTTATGCGGCTTATAACGCAAGAGGAAACAGTGGTGCTATCATTGTTGGAGCAGGAACCAATACGACCGCTCACTCAAAATTAAGTTTCAGTACGTATGGTAACAGAGTGGATGTACAAGGTTGGGGACAAAATGTTTTGGCCGCAGGTTATGGCGGTTGGGCAACTTATGATGCAGATACCAACAGAACCTACACCCTTTTTAGTGGAACAAGTTCTGCAACGCCAATTGTATCTTCTGCAGCTATTTTAATTCAATCTTATTATCGTCAGGCTACTGGACAGTTTTTAACTCCGGCAGCGATGAAAAATCTCTTGGTAACAACTGGAATTCCTCAGGGAGGAACTTTAACTACAAAAATTGGCCCTCTTCCGAACATCAAAGCAGCGATCGAGCAATTGGAAAGCAGTCTTGTACTTTCAGCAAGAAGTACAAATGTAACTCCATTAAAAATTGAAGTTTATCCTAATCCGGCAACTAATTCTATTTCAGTGAGAAGCCCGGAAAAAAATATAGACTTTGAGATCATTAACATGGCAGGACAATCTATCTTAAAAGGTTCAACTTCATCTGATGAAAAATTGAATATTTCTCATTTACCAAAAGGAACTTATATTATTAATGCTACAGACGGTCAAAGAAGAGTTGTTGAGAAATTTATTAAACAATAATTTTAACTAAAATTCGTAAAGATTCCTTCAATCATATAAAATTGAAGATCATCATAAAATTAAAAACGTCTCTCAAAATTTTGAGAGACGTTTTTTTTAAATAACCTTTTATAAAAACTATTTCGCAGGTACACTGCTGAAATTAAGTGCGATTTTTAAGTTCATATCTGAACTTGTCTGATTTTTCAATTCGTAAACTGTTCTTACAGTAACTCCTGAACTTTTTACTACTTCATCTAAAAATCCTGTGTCATTTAGATCAAGATTTAAACTTGCTCCATCAGTAGAAATACTTGAACGAGAAGCTACTAACCTTTCTTTAGTTCCGCTTGAAGAAATATATACTTTGATTGATTTTAAAGCGCTCAGATTTCCTCCTGATGGAGAAACAACTGAAATTTTAGCATCTGAAATTCTTACATCTTTAATCTGTGCATTGTTATTACCTCCAAACCAAGTTTGGACATTTGTTGCCGTTGCCGTAGAAGAAACTTCTTTATCAGCAGGAACTCCTGTAGAAACTAAAACATTAGTTGTATAAGGAAATGTATTTTGGACAAGCGACTGTACCGTTCCACAACTCACTAAAGCTGCAGAAGCTACCATCGCTGTTAATATCATATTTTTCATAATAGTACTTCTTTTATAGAATGACTTACAGAAATTGTACCAAAATTATTCTACGCTTACTTTAAAATTACCTTTTGTATTTCCGGAAGCCATATTGCTCTTTCCTATAATCAGCCAAACTTCACCTTTACCGACAACCTCGTGAGTGATCTCTCTTCCAAAAGGTCCGTCATACTTTCCGTCGGGAGTTTTTATTTGATTGAATCTGATATTAAAATCTTTTTCTTTAGTGGAAATTGTAGCCTTGATATCTGGTTTTTCGTAGTTTGTAATTTTCAAAACCAATTCCTGATTATCCTTTGTAAACTCTTCTCCAAGCGTAAACGGAAGTTGCGAAGCATCGGCTGTTCTGATGATCTGCCCTTCTTTCATATTTCTCATTACTCCGGTTTTCAAGACCTCTTTTGTAACAGGAGAATTATTGATGATTGAATCTTTCATTCTTATTGCCGCCGAATCTACTTTGGATGGTGAATCGGGCATTTCTGTGACCGCCATTGAATCTTTACTCGGTGTTTCCGTAATATTGGCTTCTTTTTTACAAGAAATAATAATCAATGGGATCAACAATAAGGATTTTTTCATAATAGTTATTTTTAAATGAGACATTGGAGTTTTAATAACTCATGATGCTATTCAGAAGCTAAAATTGTTCCATAAAGTATATTAAAACCTTAAAAAATGCTTAGTTCATAATTTTTCAGGAATCAAAGCCCCCTTTCTGACTGCTCTCAACATAAAGTACATAAAATTGAGCATAATCCCCATTAATACAGTAACTCCCCACGTTTTTGTATAATCCAACGGATAAATAAATCTCACCGCAATATCATTAAATAATCCAAACGGATTGTTCAGAACATCCCAACTGTTCCATCTTAAAAATCGACCAAGATACACTCCAAAACTGCTCAGAAATAGAAATAAAACAGCAATAATGCTAATCGTAGATCTTTTAAAATAGGATGAAAGCATTTTCTCAATATCCAATAAGCTTATAAATCCACAAATTAATCCTGCCCAAGCGTACGAAAGAATAACAATAAGATCATACCAAATTGGTACTGAATTTCTGGTTTTTAGATGAAAAAGATCAGTTAGAATATAGGGTGAATTCGGGAAAAATAATATCCAAACTACAATCGCAAAAGCCAATGCAATTTTACTTTTAATATTAAAAATTAATAAAAAACTGCTTATTATAAAAGGAATCCACGCCAGAAATAAATTCCAATTCAGAAAGAAAAACACTTTTGTATCACTCAAATAATATCTGAAAATTGAAAGGCTGAAACAAAATAATGTCATCAATATCAACAAAATCGTAATTTCAAATCTGTGGCTATTTTTTAACTTTTCCATCATTTTAGTACAAATTATTTAATTGTTTGATAATAAAGAACCTTGGATAAGAAGTTTTCCTTTTGTTGGATTCGTACTCTTTCCAGAACACTATTTTTTATAACATCGGAATGCTTTTCTTTAGCATATTTTAATAAATACTCTTCATTAAAATTAACAAAAGTTGTATGATAATATTCGTCAAAATGATTGCGTTTTAAGTTTTGAGAAGTTATAAAACCTCCCCAATTGAAATAACTGCAAACCAAAATAGTTCCGTATACATATCCAACCATTGTGTTGAATAGAAATGCGTTTCTTTTTTTCTTTTGAATCTTAATGAATGTCATAATTAAACCAATTAATGATAAAATCAAGAACCCGCAAACTCCTAATCTTTTATATGTAAAACCATAACTGATGATGTATTCATAGTTTTTCATCATTGCAGAGAAAACAAGAATTACATTTAAAGCAATCCAGATTTTGGCTAAAACTTTCATCAAGCCTGCTTTAGGATCGAAATTAAAACTCGATTTAAAATAAAACATAATCACCAAAATTGCCATTACGATCGAAACGATTACCGCATTTACCCTTTCGTGTGTTTCTTCAGAAAGTTGATTGGGCGTTTTTACAGATTCAAAAAACTGTTCGTAATTGTAGGTGGCGATAAAGAATATTAATAAAATATTTAATGAAAAGAAAGAAATAACTCCACTCATTCTTTCGGCATCCAGATCAAGAAAAGAATATGTTGGTTTCTGAATTTTATTTTCCTCTGTGAAATTATCATCTAAAATATGATTCTTTTTGTAGATCAGTTTTTCAACTGAATAATTCCAATAATTGAATGCGAAAAAGAAACCTAAAACCGTGATTACTAAAAGCTGCCAGAAATTAATATCTAATTCGATATTTTTGAAAAGATTGGCAAAATGATCGCTTCCTGCTGAATAAATTCCAAAGAAAATGGCTATCAACACAAGCGGAATTAATACAAAAGCCAATGTTTTTTGCCATAATCCAGAGATATTTCTTTTCGGCAACCATTTATCAAAATTGAAAAATCTACAGATAAATGTGATGCAGTTGACCACAAAAACCGGAATGAGGAAAAGCGTTTTCAATCTCCTGTTTTTTGATCTGTAAGACAACAGCAAAAGTGAACTTGCAATCGCCAAAAACGATGGAAAATCGCCGTACCAAGCAAAAGCAATGCTCGAAAGAATACTTGTTACAAAAAGAATGAGAAATATTCTGGTTCTGTTTTTCTCAGGCGTTTTGTATAATGTAAGTGATGCATAAATAATTCCTAGAATTCCTAGGTTCAATCCTACATTTTCATCGTAAAATACAATGATGAATGCTAAAGTGGTGAGTAATATATAATGATGTGTTTTCATAATGAGGGTAGATGTTTTGTTGTTAGTTGTTGGTTTTTAGTAAAATACCGGAGTTTGTTTTTGTTGGATAAAATCTTTCAAATGATCAAAATTTTGCCACAGGAGATTTTCAAAATCCCAGTCGTGGAATGATCTCATATTTCGGCCCTTTTGGAAGGCATTTCTATAGGTTTTAAAGTATTCAGGAAAGACAAAAGTTCCCAACAGCAAAACCCCTAAAAGATAAGCGCTTCTCTTACCATTCCCGAAAAGCAGATACTGCATCGCAATCTCATCCTGAATATTGGTGCTGTAATCGGTAATTAGGTGGTAGACATCGTGGTTTTCCATTTTGGGGATCATTCTGAAGCCGTGTTTTTGATAAAATTCTCCCATCGTTTTTCCTAGTGAATCTTCTTTAAAACTTAACAATTGCTTTTCATTGAACTGCCATTGTCTTTTTTTCTTTTTAAAGTATTTTCGATATTGCTTTTGAGAGTTTTCGTACATGAAAAGCAAAAATTGAACGCGTAATTTTTTCATTTGTTTATTATTTTTAATTAGTTATAGTAAAGTAATAATACAGGAAGATTTAATAGAACGATCAAGGCTGATTCCAGACATGCAAAAAACTTATTCTGATAAAATCCACCGTAAATAAGAAGTCCAAAAAATATTATTGCATTGGTTAAACTTCCAATACCTAAAAAGAATAATGACGCTATTGCAAATTCTATGGTATGACTAAATATAAACCCGAAAAGAAATATATTTCCCAAAAGAAAAGTAGTCCAGAACGTATATTTCCCTATATTTTTAATTGTTGAATTGTTCATTTTCTTAATCTTTAATTTTATTTTAAGCAAAGAACTTTGAATTACAAAGTTTAAACACAAAAAAATATAGAGCTTATCTCCCTATTAATTTTTCCAACATATTTAAATGTTCTGTAAAGGCTTCCCTCCCACTTTGTGTGACTCTGTAAGATGTTTTAGGTTTTTTACCTACAAATTCTTTCTTCACTTCTATATAAGCGGCTTTTTCCAGAGCATTGCTGTGGCTGGCTAAGTTCCCATCTGTAATTTCTAACAAACTTTTCATTTCTGAGAAATCAACCCAGTCGTTGACCATGAGAACGGACATAATGCCCAATCTTACACGGCTTTCGAATTCTTTATTGAGTTGATTTATATTGATCATAATTTCAGGTGATAGATTGCAGGGCTTAGGAATTAGTTTCCGAAGCGCAAATTTATGTCTTATTTATATTTTTTATGCATTATCAGTCCATACACAATATGCAAAACTCCAAAGCCAAATGCCCAAAATAACAATCCCCACCCCAAGAAAAATAGGGAAAGTAATCCTAAAACTATTTCAAAGTATCCTAAATATTTTACATCCGTTAAAGTATATCTTTCGGCATTTACTAAAGCCAATCCATAAAAAATCAATGTTGCGGGTGCGACCAAAACAAAGAGATGGTGGTAAAGAAGGGCTAAACAAACCAGTCCACCCGTTACCAAAGGAACACTAAAAGTGAACAGCAATCTTTTGGTTGTAGCATCCCAGATTTTAAGTCCTTTCTTTTTGCTTTTATTAGCTGTGAAAAAATATCCGCTGAGAACAGCTACAAACAGGATCAAAGTTCCAATAATGACCAATTCGCGAACTAAGGCCGTACTAAATATATTTCTGTTACCATCAAAATAGTCAATTCCCTCTCTCTGAAAAACAACATACACATAACCGGCACCAATAAGCGCCGCCAAACCAGCAACAACTCCGGATAGTCCGCTCAGTGAAATAAATCTGGAAGAACGCTCCATCATGGAACGAATATGCGACAGATCTTCGTGATAGTTTTTTGAATCCATATAAAGAACTTTGAAATACAAAGTTAAAATTAATTTTTAATCTGCAAACTATTTTTTCAAAAAATAAAAAGTGAATTGTTAATCGTCAATTTGTTCCACTTGTCAATTTTAATTGTGCATCAAAAAATTCATTATTGACTTGCAAAGCAAAATTGACCATTGACTTTTACCTATATTTCATAAAAAAACCGTTGAGTGTATCAACGGCAAATATTTGTTTAAAAGACTGAAAGCTATTTCGCTCTCAATCTTTCTTTAATAGATTCAATATTTTTCTTTGCAGAATCTTCAAGAATCAAACTTGCGCTCATGTGAATTCTTGCGGGCATCAATTCATTGAAATGATCTGTTCCTTCCCAAGATACTTTTTTAATTAAAGCCAAAGCATCACTGCTTCTTGTAGCTAAGGTCTGCATGAATTTTTCTAGCTTAGCATCCATTTCTTCAATGTTTTCTGAAACCGAATGATAAACATTATGTTGCTCTGCCCATTCTGCTGATCTGAAGTCAGCATCAATAGCCATCGCTGAAAACTGAGATTTTCCGATTTTCCTTTCAACATATGGCCCGATTACGAATGGCCCGATTCCTAAATTGATCTCGGTTAAAGCCAAAGCCGAATCTTTCGTTGCAAAACAATAATCTGCTCCACAAGCAAGGCCTACCCCACCTCCTGTTGTTTTTCCCTGAACTCTTACGACTACAATTTTACCGCAGTTTCTCATCGCGTTCAAAACTTTAGCAAAACCTCCGAAAAATTTTGTTGATGCTTCCAGTTCGTCAATAGATAGAAGTTCGTCAAAACTTGCTCCTGCACAGAACGCTTTTACACCTTCACTTTTTACAAGAATAGCTTTAACCTCATCTTTAGCACCTTCATCCAATATGGTCTGAGCCAGTTTTTCTAAAATTGCTCCCGGAAGAGAATTACTTTTTGGAGTTCCGAATGTGATCTCGGCAATATTGTTTTTCAGTTCTGAAACTACGAATTCGTTCATTTTTTAATTATAATTAGATTCTTACAAAAATACTAAATACGAAGCTTTTACCTAGAACAAAAAGCAAATATTCTTTAATAAAATATCAAACACAATCAGTAAAAATACGGAGTCTCCAATTTGGTATTTTCTACTCTACCCATCCTTTTATATATATCGTTCCTTTGACTTGTTAATAAACACCAACAATTGGCGGGATCCGAAAAGCCTTAGAAAAGAGTAGGAACATTTAAAACTGAAAAAAATAATATCATGGAAGAATTAATGGGAGTCATCAAATCATTCTCCGGAAACTTTGCCCCTGTAAACTTTATGTTCTGCGATGGAAGATTATTAAGTATTGCACAAAATTCCGCTCTTTTTTCTCTTTTAGGAACTACTTATGGAGGTGACGGTATTTCAACTTTTGCACTACCAAACCTCAACGGGCGTTATCCTTTAGGAATTGGAAGCAATGGAAGTCAAACCTACGTATTGGGAGAGCAGTCTGGAACTCCACAAACGACAATCATGTCTATGAACTTACCTGCGATTACAAGTCAATTAAAAGTTGCTAAAGCTAATGCTACTTCAGCTGCACCATCGGCAACTTCAGCAATTGCAATCCCAGGAACAACTGTAGGTAGAGATTTTACTGCTGTACCAAGTTTCATCGACAATGCAACTCCAGCATCTGTTACACTTCTTAATCCACAATCTGTAATGTTCATTGGACAGAATCTGCCCATCGATAATATGATTCCTTATATTGGAATGAACTACATCATTTGTGTTCAGGGAATTTATCCTTCAAGACCTTAATTTAAAAAATAAGTATTAATAATAACCAACAACTAAAACGAAAATATCATGGAAGAATATTTAGGAACCATCAAAATGTTTGCAGGAAACTTTATCCCAAGAGGATATTTAGCATGCAACGGAGCTATATTAAGTATTGCACAAAATCAGGCTCTTTACTCACTTTTAGGAACGACTTACGGAGGAAACGGTACAACAAACTTTGCTTTACCTAATCTAAACGGGCGTGCCCCAATCGGTTCAGGAATTGCCAATACAGGAAAATCAGTAAACCTTGGAGAAGTAGGAGGAACTCCAACAACAACATTGCTTAATTCAAACTTACCAAGTTTTGTAAGCCAATTGAAAATCTCTAAATCTAATGCAACAACAGCTTCTCCATCATCAGCTTCATCAATTGCTGTTTCAGGAACAACTGTTGGTAGAGACTTCACTGCGGTTCCAAGTTTTGTAGATACAGCACCGGATACTGTGATCAGTGCAACCTCAGTTACTTTTGCAGGTGCAAACCTACCGATTGAAAATATGCCACCATACTTAGGTATGAACTACATTATTTGTGTAGAAGGAATTTATCCTTCAAGATCATAAAAAATACTTTTATAAACATCTAAAAAATTAAAATCATGAAAAGCACTACTTTTTTCTTAATCTGTAGTCTGCTCATTTCTACTTTCACCTTTTCGCAGACTAGTACTGAACAATTTGAAACGGAATCTCACGGAAGTACAAGCTTCACAGATAACGGAGTAATATTTAACATTCTAACTCATGTAGGTGGGTTTGATATTCAGGCCAACTACCCAAATACTGGTTGGAATGGTACAGCAAATGACAATAGATATATTGATAATTCCGGAGCGGGAAATATTGCAGTTGGAGCATCATTCAGTATCAAAACAACATCTAATTTGTATAAAGTAAATAGATTCTGGGTATTCTTATCTGATACAAGTTTAAATCAAACGGTAGCAGGTACGCTTACTATAACAGGTAAGTTAAACGGAGTTACAAAGTATACACAAACTAAAACTACAGGTTTCGCGACCGGTCTAGGTTCTACGAATGGATATACTTTGATCGATTTAACCAATCTTAATGGTCAGAACTATTCAAATATCATTGTTGATCAGCTTCAAATTACAGCTGGTGGTCTTTACACTTATGTAGGCTTTGACGCTTTCACTTGGGTAAAAGATACAGGTATTGTATTAGCAACAAATGAAGCAAGCAATGTGATCAAAAAGCAGGCAAGCATTTATCCTAACCCGACAAACGGTCCTCTTACGATAAAAACTGAGGAAAATACTAAAGCTGAGGTTTATAATCAGGAAGGAAAACTAGTAAAAAGCCTAGAGATTAAAAAAGGCATCAATGAAGCTAATATTTCTGAACTTCCAACAGGAGTTTACATCATGAAAACAGCTTCTGAGTCTTATAAAATCATTAAAAAATAACTTATAGAGGGTAAAGAACTAATAACCATGAATTTTTTACTATAAGTTTTGACCACGAAGATTCTAATTACATAAGTGAAGAAATCCTCTGATTATTTCAGGGGATTTCTATTTTATCTTGTCCATTTATGAAGATGCTCAATTCTTACGTTTCTTTTCATTAATGATTGAAACCTTAATTTAAGCAGTATTTTTCGACCTTCCATTGTTCGGGTAAAAATTAAATTAGACGCTTCCATCATTTCGCTCCATGTGTTACAGAAAAACTCTGCACTTTTTTTATTTTTAGCAAAAATTTCGGGTAATGGATAGTAAATATTTTTCTTTATAAAAAATAAACTCTTTTTTTGCTCCAACAAATATCTAGGATTATCAACAGGAGAAATTAATTCCTGCAACGTTTGGATAAATTGAGATCTTTCATAATTGCTTCCACCTTCCAAATGACAAGCTGAATTTTTGTAATGATCAGCAAAACTTACTACTTTGAGTTTCTCAAAAGGGGTTCTTATAATTCTTTCATTGATCAAACCTTTTACGACAATATTTCCTATTAATTCAATATGCTTTGCTATGTTTTTATATTTAAAATATTGTTGTAATGCTCTGTAAAACTTTCCACCATAGATCAAGAATCCAACTGCTCCGAATAAAAA